>JADEYI010000156.1_pt1 | contig 128666 bp, 200 predicted proteins | sample 8542331 | NCBI WGS metagenome assembly JADEYI01 (sample SAMN16510988, study PRJNA670497) | mine drainage metagenome | isolation source: biofilm near Copperflume 1 | place: Germany: Marsberg coppermine Kilianstollen | collected 2018-02
GCAGACAAGCTGCATGTAAAGGCTGCCAAATTCCTACCCCTTGTTGGACTCGCCCAGCATATAGTATACTATAGTATACGGTGAGATATATGCACCGTGGCGGTGGCTATATATCTCCGAGTCGGTTGATGCCCCATGCGCATACACTGATGGCATGCTACTGGATCCCTCATGGAGGGTGGGATGTGATAAGCTATGCAAGGAGTGAATATCTGCGGGTAAGGCCTGAACTCTGACAGATCTGTACAGATCTGTGATGATCATGATCATCACAGGCTGAGCCGTCACGGTACCGGCCATTGCAACTCAGCAGGCTGCCCACCGGGTGCGACCCTTTGGGTGCAATGCTGAGCCTCATTGATGCGGCTGCAGACATCCTGTGTGGGATTGTTTTGGCCTTGGCTTGAAATTTGCACATCTTGTATATAAATAAGCGATCCGATGAGTCATTTCGGGCCATATATGATGATGGCCGCCCAGGCTGACTGCGCGGTGCAGCCATTATGATGCCACAGCTGCATGGGATGATAAAAATGCCCTGCCAATGGACATCTTGTGAGAGAATATCTGACTGGCAGAAGCATGCTTGTGCATGCAACAAGCCAAACTTGTCCAATTCTGGCCAACTGGCTTACTAAGCATGTAGAACCTCAGTAGAAAGTCGAGACTTTCCAGTCTTAACCAGTCTTGAAGCACTTTATTCTTTTGGTAATTTCGAACGTGAACGAATTTGTCAGAAAATACAATCAGTGCACGATCTGAGGGACGATACACAAGTGCTTCGTCACCATTGGATTTGACTACTGCAGAAGTTTTCCAGCAGCTTGCGACCCCAGTGTTATTAGACATCCTCAGGAATGGGAAAAGATTACTACAAAATTCTTGGCGTCTCAAGAACTGCCTCTGATGATGATATAAAGAAAGGTTTGTCTGGTCTAGCAAGACATGTATGGGTTGCTCGCAGTTCTTTCGTATATCAAAATCTGTACTAAGTACTTGGTACATTGTCGCAGCTTACCGGAAATTGGCTGTGAAGCATCATCCGGTGTGCTCTCTCGCCAATCTCCTGTGTCACCAACTTTTGCCTACCCAGTGCAAGCTATGCCCCAGTGTCAGCTACCTAGACCAAGGATTTACCTCTTGTATGCTGGATCCCCAGGACAAAAACCCCGACAACCAGGAGGTTGCAGCAGAGAAGTTCAAGGAAATCAGCGAGGCCTTTGAGGTGCTGTCAGATACAGACAAGCGTCAGGTGTATGATCAGTTTGGGGAGCAGGGCCTCAAAGGAGGGATGCCCGGAAACATGCCAGGAGGTGGAGGCGGCACGCCAGGCGGCATGCACTTTAATGCCACAAATCCTGAGGAAATCTTTGCCAGGGTGCGGCGCGTGTTGCATTGCATTTGTGGGTGCAAATGCCTGGCTGATCCGCCTATGCACTTGGACACAATAAAGAGGAATGCAGACATCAAGGCAGTGCATGCTCCAGGGAGAAAGGGCAGTTACAAGTATGGACATGATGTGTCCCACACAGTAGAAGTGACGATGGTTATAATGGATCACTGCAGTTCTTCGGCAGCAGCAATCCATTTGGCGGCGGCGGCGGCGGCATGGATGATGCTTTCAGCAGCTTCTTTGGAGGCATGGGAGGTATAGGCCATCCTGACAGCTGAGAACTAGCTAAGTTTCATATCCTGCCATAAAGAGTGCAGCTCTTGGAACGCTTCTGATAGTTGCTAAGGATGGATGAATACCGTGGCAACCTTTGAGAGTACAGGAGTGTCTGGGATTGCCTGATTTGTGTTAATATGTAGGGGGAGGCCGCGGTGGGATGCCTGGGATGCATTCTGGCATGGGAGGCATGCCAGGAGGAGGCTTGTTTGGGGGCGTGGGTGCGCACCCAGCTTCTACCTACCCAGCAAAATTGTTGGTTCAGTCCGTACTTCTCCCTGCAAATCTTGTGCAGCAGGCGGTCTTGTTGTTAGGCAGTGCAGAGACTAGGTCTCAGCGGGCCCGGCCGATGCATGCAGGGGGAATGCCGGGAGGGATGCCTGGAGGCATGAATGGGAGGGCGGGCGCCAGGCAGGATCCACCTTTAGAGCATGAGCTGCCCTGCTCATTGGAGGAGCTGTACAGGGGCACCACAAAGCGCATGAAGATCTCACGCAGCGTGACAGACATGTCTGGGCGGACAGAGCGCATGACAGAGACGCTGTCCATTGAGATTAAGCCCGGATGGAAGAAGGGCACAAAGGTCACATTTCCCAAGAAAGGCATGCCTTCTGCCTCAATTGGCTCGTTCCCTGTCACATGGCTGGCAGCTGTTTGCTGGATGACTCACGATGCAAAATGCCTGCAATAGCGGGGCGTGGGTGTCTGTCAGAACTGAGATATGAGGATTTGCACATTGCAGGTGACGAGCGGCCTGGGACGATACCTGCTGACATAGTCTTCGTCATCAGCGAGAAGAAGCACCCGGTGTTCGAGAGGGAAGGCAACGATCTGACACACACGGCAAGGCTGCCTCTTGTGGATGCTCTCTGCGGGGCTACCATAAAGCTGACCACCCTGGACGGCAGGCCGCTCACGGTGCGCTCCAATGCTACAATGACATGCGTAGGGGGAGAGTCACATTTCGTTATTCCCCAGACTTTTAGATTTTGGACTGCCCTGGACTGCATGAGTGTGGCGCATGTGTGTGTTGACTGTCAAGGCAGTGTTTTAGGAAGGCACAACAGGATCAGCAAGTGAGCTTCATGCAATGCAGGTGTCAGTCAGCGATGTGGCCAGGCCAGGAGCAGAGAAGAGGGTCAAGGGTGAGGGAATGCCCCAGTCCAAGGTACCAGGCACAAAGGGCGACCTTAGAGTGCGATTTGATATTATTTTCCCGCGCACCCTGTCCGACCAGCAGAAGGCAGGCCTGAGGCAGCTTCTGCCCTCCGGGTGAATTGATGAAAGGTGCCGAATAGGAGTTTAGTACTGGTCCCACAGGAGTGAAGTTTCTACTCTAGGAACAACGGTAGATTGTATATTTGTCACCAGGACAACTGTGTGATACAGCCTGTATTTTGAAATTTATACAGAATCATACAAGATATTATGTTGAGAGCCCTCACACAGGACCTCAAATTCCGTTTGATCATAATCCTGGCTGCATTTGCGGCAACACCTTGTGTTGTTTGTTTGTATGCTTGTCTATTTGCAGCACCTAAAATGCTCCATCAGTCTCATCATGTGCAACACTTCCCATCACCTCAACTACCACTTCCCATCACCTCAACTACATGCACACTTGCTGAGTCCATCAACATCTACCAAAATCCTTCTTTGCACAAGCGCAACAGTCGGCAATTCAGAAAACTGCAAGAGACTTCAGCACGGTCTGATGTACAATGCGATGCTCTGCCAGATCGCGAGGGTTTTCAACAACTGACAAGGAACACCTGAGCAGTTCAGGAATCTACAAGAAAGCTCAGCACGTTTTGCTGTACAATACGAATCTCTGCCAGATCTCGATGGTTTTAAACAACTTACAGGGAACACCTGATGTCAACAACATTTCCAGTGCAAGTGCACTGTCAGATCACATGCATGTGGCCGAACACAGGGATGCCTGTTGCCTGAAACGGCGATTCACACGCTGCACTGCAAGTTCTGAAGAGCATGCTGGGTTTTGACATGCCCAGCTGCTCACTCTGTGCTCCGCCTGCCGATATCCACTGATGGCCGCCGCTTCGTGCGGCGAAGCAGCACAGCAACTTCGATATTCTTGAATGCATACTTGCTCGGATCCGCCCTGACCATCTCCTCTGCTCTCTCAAACAGCTCCTGCAGGCCCACACAGCAGGCATCACAGAAATGCACCGCCGAGCCAGTACCAACACTCTGCAAAGTAGTTGCCAGCTACCGGAAAAGCTGTCTTGCTGGCTTGGTCAGCCTAAGGTCTCTTGACATGCACTGACAGCGAGAGAAAGTAGCAATTGGGAGAAAGGCAACCTGGAGGGTCTCCTCGCTGAGGGCCAGGCACTTCCGTACAAGGGGGCCACACACGCCGCGAATGAGTGAGATCAGGGTGCTGGCATAGGCCTCGGAAGCGGACGGGTCTTCTGAAGCCCGGTACCCGTCCCACATCTGCGTCAGTGAAGCCCCGCCCTGCTGCATCACCTCCCAACTGCCAGCCTTGTACACAATACTCTCCAGCTCCTACCACAGTCGGCATCTGGTCAGTTGATGTCACGCCATACACAAACCGCAGTATGATCCATGTGATCCGTATGATCCATGTATGCGGTACAGAATGCATCAAACAGAGTGAATCTCAGACAGAACCCGCAGAACGATCCATGTGAGACAGAACACCGGGATGCTACAAAATCAGCACAAACGTATGGAGACCGTCAGAGCAGTAGCGCATCGAGCAAGAACTGCATTGGACAATGGAAACGCACATTCTCTGTGGGCATGTAGACAGGGTAGAGGAAGTCTTCCAGCAGAGAGGCGTCGATCTTCCCCTGTGCGCTCAGCTCCGCCGCTGCGTCGCTCAGGGCAGAGAAGGACCCTTCACCGAGGTATCGATCCCCCAGTGTCCCGGGCAGCACCAGCAACAGCAGGCCACCGGGCATAAATTCATTTGCTCTGAGACGCAAAAAGTGCTCTGCATCTGACTCAAACTGTCGCCTGAAAGCCTCCACATGTGACTGGCCTGCACAGGCACCGTCTGATCCTCAAATTCACTCCAAGACAGCCCAGCAAACGCAAGATAATCATCAGGAGGCCGCAATGTTGAAGGGATACAGCTCCTCACACGCTGTTTCTGTCATGCAGCTCAGCTGTCTGAAAGTTAACACAGAGTAGAAAATTTCCAGGCATGTGTCCTCCAGACATTAGATGACCGAGACATGCCTCCTTTCTGATAATTAAAGCTGTCCTTCAGGCTGACAGGCGGTGTGTGCGACAGCCAATGTAGGGCAACCACACTGATGCCGATGTGCAGAGAGGCTGGCGGGGCAACTTCTCCAGCATAGAAGCTCTTTGGGACCATGGTAGGCAAGATTGCCTCAGCACAGCCCACAGCCCCCGGCCTGAAGAAGGCGGCTGCGACCTGGTTCCAATCATTGCTGGGCACGTCTATCAAGGTCACTTGGAGCTGCGAGGAACCGTCCTGTGAGTGAAGAAGAAGGGTGCACGTCAACTTGATAGCAGAACCAAGAAAAGCACCACGGATGAAGAGGCAGCCAGCGTTGCAACAGCACAGCCTGTCCCCACATAAAAAGAGATAGACATCAAGAGAGATTTGAGCATCCTGGCATGGGCTAAACGCTGCATTAATGCAGACTGTAGTACAACTGTGCAAATAGCCAGAACTTACTCCGCCCAGAAATCCAGCTCGCTCGAGCGCAGATTTAACTTGAGCAAAGTAAGCCGCTGAGTTGGCGCCCCCAGCACAGCCATAGTCGGCATAGCTGATGGTGCTGCAGTTCTGGAAGGGCAAAAGGGTAGAGCTTTGAGTCACAGCATCCTCAAGCCACGGCCAGAAATGCTCAAAAGCCTGCCTTTGCATGTCTGAGTGATCGTTATACGAAGAATCCATGCCCGATACAGTAGAATGTGGTCCAAGGTGCGACATGACTGTGTGCTGAATACTGTTTTGCAATTCGATAGTAAATATGCGAATCGTCGGATTATCTTTTGTGTGATCTAGTACTCATGTTATGATCCCACGCATACGAAAGATGATACAGCTCTGCATTGTCTCGATCAGCTGAGGAAGATTTGCATTTTCACAGGAACGCCGGTTAAGTGATGCTTCTGACGGTGCACAACTTCCGCTCCGTGCGCATTGCCCTACAATGTAGCAGAAATTCACTGCTTTCATGGAGACAATGTAGTGAAGAAAACGTGACCGGCCGCTCGCAGCAATGCTGTGCTGAGGAGTGCAAAGTTGTCTGTGCAGGGCAAAACTAGAAAGAGAAAGAAAGAGCAGGGGACTGAGGTAGTAACTCACATGCTCCGGGTGAAGGCTCTGCGGAGTGCAGAGCTGCGAGAAGGCCAGAGGATAACAAAGGTGCGGGCGCGCTGTGGTTGTACCAGAGATTGGCGTGCAGGGTTCTCAACCCTGGCTTCTGAAGCGAAGGGCTTCGCGTTCCTAAGGTATTTGTTTTGAGTGAGGTTTGGAAAACGTTCTGACACATGATATTCTGTCATTGCTGTTATCAACAGGAGCTGCACGGTCGGCCTATCACGGTTATCCGACACCATGGGAAGCTGTATGCACTGGACGCAAACTGCTACCATTTTGGTGGACCTCTGGGCGAGGAAGGAGACATAGAGGATATTGCTACTGGCACGCATCGCGGTGCCTGCATAACATGCCCGTGGCACAAACATAAGGTGTGTACAGATCTTCAGTTTTTATAAAACAAGATGTCTGGAACTCTTATTTGGTAGAGGAATACAACTGTACTCCACGCAAAAGAACCCTAGTATGTCGTGTTAAGCTCTCTTATTTGACAGTAGTAAATGTGATGCACTTGCCCATTGCTGAGCTGCACAGGAGAGGAGAAGACAAATTGCTGAAATTATGCTTTTGCCTCTCCTGCACAAGCATGTACGGGTCTAAGCTCCACCATAAGGCAGGTATACTCACTGCAATCTGATGCTCACAGATCAGCCTGGAGACTGGCGGCCGCATTGACAAAGATTCCTGCGGAGATTTGTGCACCACTGCCCCAAAGCAGCGCATTCATCAGGTCATTGATGACAGCGAGCACCTCTGGTATGTACTGTATTGAATCCCCTTGCTCATGTGACATGCACTGACAGCACAGACAGTAAAGGACACTCGGCGGAGATATGAGACATCTTGCCAAGTGGAGGTGACGGCCAGATGCAGGCAACTATCCCATGCAATTGATCCCTGTTGGGGTTGCAGGGTGATGTTGAACATGGAGGGCGAGCGGCTCAGCGACAAGTACAACATCAGCAGCAGTGGGAACGACCTCAGATTCGGCAACGGGTTCACGTCAGGATATGGCTTGGGAGCACCAGCATTCAGCGCGAGCGGGGGCATGAGTGGCTCTGAAGCCAGGGGGCTGGGCAGCCTGCTGCCAGTGTCAGAGCGGCAGGCAGCACCCAGTGCTCTGCCTGCCCAGCAGGGCTTCCTCATCCCCTATGGCGGCGTGGACAAATACTACCCTCCACCCTCGCCAGTGAAGCCTTCCGCTGTGAGTACTCCTTTTAAGGCTCCTGATCTTGCAAGTAATTTAGGGCTTCTCTGCCCTGTATGTACCTCTTATGTATGTCCTTAAGGGATTGTCAAGTAGTGCAGGGCATCAAATACCTGTTGCTGTGCTCAGGGGACTTTGCCTTTTAGAGGAGTGAGGACCAACATGAGGGGCGCAGCGGCGCGAGAGGCAGTGAAGAAGAACTACAGGCCGCCCCCCAGCAAGATTGGGGATGCAGAGGAGCGGCCGAGCGCGCAGCGCAAGATCACAGAGCTCTTCAGCCGCCAGATGAATGCGCCTCAGCACCAGTGGGAGCCTTCCGCTGCGTCTGGAGTAGCTGTCCACACTGGCGTCCAGGACATGGAGTTCTGACCTTTGAACATCCTTGCAGCATGAATATTGACTCGGAACGGGCGCACTGTAGGGGTTCGCTTGGCCATCGGGGGCTGCATCTGACATGTATGTGTGTGGTCCTAAACAAATCTTTGTGAATCTTCTCCTCCAAGACTTTTTGAATCGCCATCGAATAAGAAAAAGGAACCAGGACTGAGCACATGGATGTATGACCAAACCAAGTTCTTTTTGGGACCGTCTCAAACAAAGAATTCGACTGAAACTTTCTGCTAAGTGGTTGAGGGATTTACTTTAATGTATGAGACGCATAGGATACGTTGAAAAATTGAAGGGTGGGACTCTGAGAGTCTGTGCAGGCTGTGCAATGCTTGATTGTAGCTTCAGTGGAGCAGAAAGAACTTTTGCTATGGGCCATGTGCATGCACGTTGAAGGATCTCGCCTCTTGACACCCCAACAAAGTGGGTAATGTTACTAGTGCTATGCTTCTTACAGTCACCATTGTCCCATACTCGAATCAGAACTACTTGCGCACTGCAATAGCTCATACAAATACAAGGAGAAAAGCCCATTCCCGCTGCTCAGGCCTTGGCATCCGCCTTGAGCCTGCCCAGGGTCTTGAACTTCTCGTCCGAGGTCTGGAAGCGGCCGTGGCCGAACTTGGAGGATGTGTCAATGAACTTGAGCTTGATCTCCTCCAGCGCTGTCCGCGAGGTCTGCGCCACCAGCGACCGCCGCAGAGTGATGCACCGCTTCTTGGTGCCTGGCACGGCTCCCTGTGACAACAGCATGCCACTCGTCAAGCCAAAGCACCTTTGAGGTCGGACACAAACCCAATACATCTCCCACACTTTCCACCAGCAACCGTAATACCTAGCGCGCTCTCCACCATTGCCCTGCATAATAGGGCAGGCATTCAAAAGGGTAGACTGCAGCATCAGCGCCGGCCAAATTTGAAATCACTAGGATTGACTGAGACATTAGCAAGGTGACAAGGGAGGGCTGCACCTTGAGCATGATGTAGTCCTCGTTGATCATGCCGTAGTGGGGGAAGCCGCCCATGGGGGTGATCTCCTTGTTGGTGACATCGTACTCGGTGGTGGCCTTGTGGCTCTCCTCGCCCTTCTTGCCGATCTTGTACACCTTCTTGTTCATCTCTGTCCGGTGGTGGAAGCCGTGCTGTCCAGCACGCGCCACTGTCCACGACACACGGGCCGGATGCCATGCGCCGATGCAGGCAACCTGCGCGCAAGCGCTCACACTTGTCAAGACCCCTCCAAACATGCATGCAGACAGCCTGCTGCAGTCATCACATTTAAACCAACGAAAAGACTCGCAGGTGGCATCTTGGAGCATCTCTGTTGCTACAATTACAGCAGTGTGACAGCAGTTGTGCATGCATGCGGCAATTCGGTATTTCTGTGGTTACTGATTAGGTGTCAGTCAGGATCACCTTGCGCAGGCCTCTGTGGGTCTTGCGCGGGAGGCGGGTGACGCCCCAGCGAGTGACGACGCCCTCTGTTCCGCGACCCTTGGTGATGGCGATGGTGTCGATCATCTCGTTGGCCTGGAAGATGGAGTCCACAGTCACCGGCTTCTCAAAGAGCTGGTACGCAAAGTCCACCTTGTCCTCGATGCTGCCACCGTTGATCTGCCATATGCACAATCCCAGTCAACAACAAGTGCAGGGTGCATATTCGTGAGAGACAGCACAGAATAAAAACAGAAGCAGGCCATGAGACACATCAGAACCCATTTGAGGGCGATCGCACGATGCACTTATTACATATCAGAGGGTGTACAGGCGAGCAAGGTTAGAGGCTGACCTGGATCTCGGACATGTGGGCCTTCTTCTGGCCATAGCCGATCTTGGTGATCTGGGTGTGGGCCAGCACGCGGATGACAGAGCAGTTCTTCTTCAGCTGGTTCAGCTCCTCCTCGATGGTCTTCTTGCCATCCGTGTACTTCTTTGCGTACCGGTGGAAGGCCTTCTTCTTGGCCTTGAACCTGCACAGAGCCATTTGAAAATCAGACCACCTCTGCAGCAATGGACATTAACATATTGATGACATTATAATACAATATACAGAAAGCTGTGTCGCCCACAGGTGCTCATATATGCAAGGCATATCATGCCAGTGCTTGACCAGGTACTCACCAGTTCTTGTAGAACTTCCTCTTGACCTCATTGCTGAGGTGCTCTGCCCACACTGTGTTCAGCGACCTGAGGCCGGTGGCAGTTATGACGTAGCCGACAACACCCACCACGATCATAGGGGGTGTCTCAATGATGGTCACAGCCTGCGCACAGCATTTGCATCAGTCCAGAGCCCTGCAGTCTGTTGTGTTGCACGCAGGAACGATCTCAGGGGCTCACAACAGGCGCAACAGCACTAGAAATGGCTCACCTCGGCTGTTTCCTTCTTGTGCAGCTTGGAGCCTGGCTTCTCCACCTCGCGCACTATGTGTGTCATGCCTGCCTTGTAGCCCATGAAGGCAGTCAGGTGGCAAGGCTTCGACGGGTCATCTCTGGGGAAGGACTTGATCTTCCCCTTTCCACGTCTGCACCGCTTCTTGGGCAGGAAGCCCAAAGACCCGTGTCGAGGGTCTGCAACAGACAGGCAGATGTCAGTGAGCCCCAACGCTAGAATGATGCGACTTGCACTTACGATCGTCTAGTACAGAGGAATACTGTACAGAAGAGAAACAGCACAGAAGACACAATAGATCAAATCTACGAGGAAGCTGAACTTTCATCAGAAACAACAATTCTACACCCGGCTGCAATTGGTCAGTACCCCAGCGCCGCTCCGCAATCTCCTATAAGACTGCTTAATCATAGATATACAGCAGGGTGATGCCTAATAAAGTGCAACACAAACAGTGTTGTCCACTATCAGCAGCCGCCAAGTCCATCTGAATGAGAGCTGCTCCTTCACTCTACACGCCAACCTTCCCCAGGAAGAGATCAGTAGGGTGGAGAGACTTACGCTCGAACTTCCTGTGCGACATGACGGCCCACTTTCCCCCTTGTCTCCTACTGTCCTACTTTGTTTCCATGAGAGCAGAGATCCGAAGGAAAGCGGCTGGCGACGCCGTTCGGAGGCGTTCCAGCGAGTTATGAGATGATCACTAATGGCTTCAACCTCCTTCGTTGTTTGCGCAGCCATTCCCTTAGAAGTGCAATTCGATCTGAAAAATATGGAAGAAGTAAAGGAGGGGAAGGAGTACAGCTTCCCCAAGGAGGAGCTGAAAGTCCTTCAGTTCTGGGACGACATCGACGCCTTTCAGGAGCAGCTCAGGCGCAGCGAGGGGAAGAAGCCCTTTGTTTTCTATGACGGGCCACCATTTGCCACTGGACTGCCTCATTATGGTCATTTGTTGGCTGGGACACTGAAGGTATGGGGTGTGCCAGTGCGAGATCACGAGCGACTCCATCAGCAAGACATCGGTCCTGCTCGAACAAGCTCGATCAATCCAGCACTAAACTATGAATTTGCTGCTTGCAGGACATCGTTACCCGCTATGCAACAGCAACTGGACACTTTTGTCCCAGACGATTTGGGTAAGGCCACAGCTCTGCCCAACCTTTTGCAGATGGAAGATGTGTCATTAATACATCCTGATTCTTGATTAAAGGTGCAACATATGATTGACTAAGTACATGATGCAGGTGGGACTGCCATGGCTTGCCAGTCGAGCACGAGATTGACAAGAAACTGGGTGAGCAGGAACTCGCATTGATTTGAGTCTGTCGTGCTCGTTGAGCTACAATGAGGGCAGTTGCGTAGTCGCTCTGATGTTCATGCTCAAATGTGACAGGAATCAAAACTCGTGGCGATGTGCTGAAGCTGGGAATTGACAAGTACAATGAGGAATGCCGAAGCATTGTCATGCGGTGAGCATGCTTGTGCTTGCACATCTTCTTCAATTCCTGCATGATGCAAACGTTTCTGCACGAGGTATCCTTCAGCTCAACACTACACAGCAGAGGTGTGTGACTCAATGGAAAGTGCAGGTACTCGAAGGAGTGGGAGAAGACTGTCAAGCGCCTTGGCAGATGGATTGATTTCGAGAATGACTACAAGACACTGGATCCCACATTCATGGAGAGTGTGTGGTGGGTCTTTGGTCAGCTATTCGAGAAGAAGCTGGTCTACCGCGGGTACAAGGTATGCATGTGCGATGATATTACAGTGCCTGGCTGGTCTCCCTGACATGCCTGACAAGGCCGAAGACTTGTCCTAAATGTTAGTTCTGTATGCCAGGTCATGCCGTACTCAACAGGTCTTTCAACGGCCCTGGCAAACTTTGAAGCAAACCAGAATTACAAGGACACAGTGGACCCAAGCGTCATGGTGAGCTCCCCTCTGCAAGACTTCAAAGCGCTGTAAACGCAGTCCCTCGCAACGAAGCATAGCATAACTCTGGTGATCTCTGCTTTGACAGGTGGCATTCTCACTTGACAACGATCCCGATGAGGCCTGCATGATTGCTTGGACCACTACGCCCTGGTGCGCCTCTCCTGCTGGGCTTATTGACACATAGTGCAACATCATGCATGCACTGCCCTGCAGCTGGCTGACTCAAAATATAGCGCCAAACTGTGCAAATCGAGGGGGAGCAGCAAACCATTCTTACTTGACTTCCATCATGCATGACATTACACATGCTGCCGGCCGTCAAGGATCAAGATGTGCCCTCGGCATGTCTGCAGGACGTTGCCCAGCAACCTGGCGCTCTGTGTCAACCCTGCATTCGAGTATGTGCGGGTGCGCAACCCGGCCACCGGCAAGGTGTACATCGTGGCGGACTCTCGGCTGTCAGCGGTGCCCGGCGCCGTGCCCAAGCCCAAGAAGGAGAAAGGGAAGAAGGGTGGCAAGGGAGGCGATGCCAAAGAGGCTGATGCAGCCGAGCCCAAGGGCTGGGAGGTGAGAACAGCCCTGCTGCTTATACACACAAGAGGGTTCCTGCATGACAGGCGCCTGGAATGATCATATTTGCTGGAGGAAATATGGCTATGACGCTTCAATTGCTATGAGGAAAGATCATAGGCTGTGCTCGAATGCTTTGACTTCAACTTGAGGGCTTTCGTCATTGATTCTGCCTTGGCACTGCGCAGGTGCTGAGCAAGATGCTGGGCAGTGAGCTGGTGGGAACAAGGTACCAGCCGCTCTTCCCATACTTTTCCAGCTTGAAAACGGACAGCAGCTTGACCAACGGCAATGCCGCGGCTTCTGGAGCCTTCAGAGTGGTTGGGGATGGCTATGTGACCGCTGACAATGGTACCGGCATTGTGCACTGCGCGCCAGCTTTTGGAGAGGACGACATGCGCGTCTGCCTGGCCAATGGTGGGGAATTCATCAAAACTGCCGTTCTCTGTTTTTGAAGCTATCTTCCCCTATGTTGTGGGTCTTAATGGCCCACATGTCCATGATTTTCATTCAAGTCTAGTAGAAAGAACTCCTTCTGAGGTACTTTTTGATGGACAACAGGCATTATTGAGCTTGGAGGGGATGTGCCATGCCCTGTGGATGGAGATGGCAACTTCACAGCAGAGGTGGCAGAGTTCTCTGGAAGGTGACCACAAGTCCTAGAAGACACATAACATGCCTACAAAGCGTTGCATACTTCATCATTGCGTTTGCCTATATTAAGTCATGCTGACTGATCTGTCTGGTCGGCTGCAGGTATGTGAAGGACGCAGACAAGGCCATCATTGCGCACCTGAAGGCTGCCGGCCGAATGATTGATGTGTCCTCCTACACTCACAGCTACCCCTTCTGCTGGCGCTCCGACACCCCTCTGATCTACAAGGTGCTGCATCTCCTTGTGGGCTATTATCGGGTTGGAGCAGGGAGTGCAGCCAGTATTCGTGCATGCAGAAAGAACTTCAAATCAATGCAAGTTGTAAGTGACACCATGCTGTGGTTTGGGCAGGCCGTTCCGAGTTGGTTTGTCAAGGTGACAGACTTCAGAGACAGGCTGCTGGCGGCCAATTCAAGCACCTACTGGGTGCCAAGCCATGTGAAGGACGGCCGCTTTCAGAACTGGCTCGAAAACGCACGCGACTGGTGCGTCTGTTACTGTGCTCTTTGTGCTCACCCATGTGCCAGAAATGCACAGCCCCACCTGACAAGTTTTTGCATGTGTGAAAGAGGACCCCAGACTACCACAGATGTGTTCTAAACTGATTACTTTATCTATTCCAGCAATTGAAAATAGAAGGAATATCTGACTTCAGGTGTGTGAGCCGCTCACGCTTCTGGGGCACACCTCTGCCCATTTGGGCCAGCCAGGATATGGAGGAGCTTGTGGTGGTCAGCTCCATTGCCCAGCTGGAGGAGCTCACAGGAGAGAAGGTGACATCCAGACTGTTGACTGGCATTGACTATTGACTGGCAACTCCTGAATGGCCTCCCATTTGCATTGCCGAGAAAGAGGGCATGATGCAGATGGGGGGGCTGTGAAGATTGTGTGTCCTGACATTCTGGTGTGATTTTTGCATGCTTTCTTTAGTTATTTTGTGGGCAGGTGACGGACCTGCACAGGCATTTCATTGACCACCTGGAGATCCCCAGCAAGAAAGGGAAGGGCATGCTGCGGCGAGTGGACGAGGTCTTTGACTGCTGGTTTGAGTCTGGCAGCATGCCCTACGCCCAGCTGCACTACCCCTTTGAGAACAGAGAATTCTTCGAGGAGAACTTCCCAGCCGACTTTGTGGCTGAGGGTGCGTCGTTCCTACAGTTATATTCCCATTGTTGATCTGGTGGATGCTGTGGGGTATGATCCTGTCAAGCATGATGCTGCTTATCTTTGGGTTGCTGCAATGTCACCAGAACTGAAAGCTTTCCAAACTTCTGCATGCAGGCCAGGACCAGACCAGGGGCTGGTTCTACACGCTCATGGTGCTCTCAACCGCACTCTTTGACAAGCCGGCATTCAAAAACCTGGTTTGCAACGGGCTCGTCCTCGCCGACGACGGCAAGAAGATGAGCAAGCGGCTGAAAAACTACCCTGTGAGCCATCCTTGTGCCAATGCTCCACCACGCATGTCCTGCCAGCTCTTACATTTGATTGCATGGCATCTCCCTGCATGTCATGCATGTCTGCCCCTTTCCTCCCTTCCTGCAATGCCACAATGTCTCTAAAGCTCTCCGTAGCCATCAAGGTCATGCATGTGCAACTCAATGCAAGCCTGCATTTATGTGCCGCGCCCAACTGGAAGTGCTCGAGGACCTTCAGACTTGAAGCAAGGTCTTCAACGCTGTCTTCACATGACCAAATGATGAGGTTGTGCTGGCGTAGGATCCTTCTGACATTCTGGAGCAGTACGGCGCAGACGCGCTGCGGCTGTATCTGGTCAACTCGCCGGTGGTGCACGCGGAGACGCTCAAGTTCAAGAAGGAGGGCGTCTTCGGCGTGGTCAAGGATGTGTTCCTGCCCTGGTACAACGCCTACCGCTTCCTTGTCCAGAACGTTCTGCGCCTGGAGGCCGAGTCTGGCGAGCGCTTCTACCCCACCCAGGTGCGCTGCACCCGCCCGGCCCATAAGCCACCAAGCGTGGTTTTAGCTGATGCTGCATCCTTTGCTGCGGTACTGTGCTTAGAAAGTGAGGTTCAATGCCATCTGGATACTTTAAGAAAACCTCACAAGATCTTAGAAATGCATCCCCGGGTGCCATGTGCATTCGCATGCACGGGGTGGACTCTGAAATGCGGGGCGGAGCATTTGGGGCTGCCACAAAATGCATGCACTATATAATCAATTTCATACAAGGATCTGTTGCCATATCCAAAATTTAGTCAAGAGCTTGATTTGGCAGCAAATGTCATCCCTGCGCAGGTGGACCTGTCGGGCGCGACGAATGTGCTGGACCGCTGGATCGGCGCGGCAACACGTTCGCTGACGGCGTTCGTGCGCGAGGAGATGGGCGCGTACCGGCTGTACACCGTCGTGCCCTTCTTGGTGCAGTTCATTGAGTCGCTGACCAATGTGTATGTGCGCTACAACCGCACCCGCCTTAAGGGCCGCGGCGGCGCCAGCGACTGCCAGTTCGCCCTCGCCTCCCTCTTCGACGTCCTGCTCACCGTCTCCAAGGTGCGCAGTGCAGTGCACCCCTCCTGCTCTGTGCCCTTCCAGCATTTTTGAACATATCACGCATTCCCGCAACTCGTTGAAACCATGAGGCCCGAGTGATTCAACCATGGTCTTTTATAGTTCAGAAAGCCACCGCCGCCATCTGTGGAGAAGCCTGAAGGGCTGTATGTCTCTGCTGCTGTTGAGCCGAGTGAGGGGCTCTTTGTCAGGCCTCACTTGTGAAAATGTGGCCTTCATTGCTCCAGCTCTTGATGGCAAGCTGGTCTGACTGCTCTCCAGCCTTTGCTCTGCATGCAGCCACATGTGGTGGCATGCGCTGAAATCTGAAATCTGACATCTTCAATTTCATGGGCAGGGACTAAGATAGGCCGGTTTGGAGCAGCGTGTAGCTGGAACGATTGTGTTGAAGGCGTCCTGGTGTGCCAGGTGATGGCGCCATTCACGCCGTTCTTCTGCGAGGCGATGTACCAGAACCTGCGGAGAGCGCTGCCCGAGGACGCGCCGCAGTCCGTACACTGGTGCGATTTCCCCGAAGCCGCGCAGGCGCAGGTGCGCATCTCAGCCCCTCCACGTCATTAGTTCTGCAACAACACTGTCCTCTTTTATTCCATCATATTGAATCCAAACCTCCAGGAATTGTGCGCCCCGCAGCTGCAGCAGAGAAGCTGTGATCGGAAGTCTGCAGGCTCATTTTGGCGGTGTTGTCCTGAGCCAGTGCTGCACAGATCAGAAATGGCGTTGAGGTTGTCAGATGCATGTGGTGTCATTGCATGCATTGTGCGCCATAAACTAGAGTGGTACGCACATGTGCACTTGCTGAAGGAATCCCCAGTCTCTACTCACAGTCATCTGTGAATTTGCTGTTGTTTTGAGCTCCCCGGCCCTCCTTTTGGAGCTTGATTTGGATTTCTGCAGGCCATACCTCTCTGGCCCCAATATATCAGGTGCTCCTCTAGATTGGGCGGACAAACCAACACAGACATGGCCTTGTGCAGGCGGGCCACGAGCACATTCTTTCCTTCTCGTTCATCATGTACAACCCTTGCAATCATCCAGCACCTGCCTGCCCCTTGCCGCAGCCAAGCAGCTCAGGGTGGAAGTCTGCAGGCTGTGCTTTTGCTGAGCAAGGACTGCACTGAAGCAATAATCCTGACGGCGTTGGTGTTATTGGCTTGTGCAGGCGGGCGATGAGCACATCCAGGCGAGTGTGGGGCGCATGCAGGCGGTGATAGAGCTGGGGCGAATCATCCGGGAGCAGAACGGAAGGCCCACGAGGCAGCCGTTGCCCTCGCTGGTGGTAGTCCACCCCGACGCCTCCTTCCTGGCCGACCTGGACGGCGAGCTCAAGCAGTATGTGCTCGAGGAGGTGCGTGAGAAGTTCCCTCATTATCTCTGGTGGCACAGACCTCTCTCTAGTCTCTGTATCTCTACTGGCAGCCATCTTTTGTAGAGCGCAAATTCTCTCTATCTGTAGTGGCACCTATTGACAGTGAGTGCATGAGGTCTTTCTATCTCTAGTGGCACCTGTCTTTAGTAAGTGCATGACATTTCTCTAATCTAGCGGCACCTAGCCTTGCAGCAGTGTGAGCATTATTACAGGCGTGAGATTTTTGGCGGGGAAATGATGGTTGCACATGTGCTGGCATGACTGTTACCCACCTGGCAAGCTGCTGCGTCCATGCACCTGCAGGTGAATGTGCGGGAGCTGACGACGTGCAGTGATCCAAACCAGTATGCCACGCCATCAGCCAGGGCAGACTTCAAGGTGCTTGCTCTTGCTGCTGCTCCTGTCAGATCTTATATTACTTTTGTCCAAGGGAAAGCTCTGCAGTAGAACACCTGATGTTGGCATAAAGTGCACGACAGCCCTGTTTGTTGGACATGGCATATGTGCGCAGGTCCTTGGCAAGCGGCTGGGCGGCAGGATGAAGGACATTGCAGACGCAGTCACAAAGATGGGACCAGAGCAGATTGCCGAGTATGAGGCCACAGGCAGCACCCAGGTCGAGTACAAGGCGAAGGGCAGCGGGGCTGTGGAGCGCGAGACCCTCCAAGCTGGCGAGCTGCAGGCAAGTTACTGAAATGCTGCTCTTCCTGACCTGGCTCTGCTCTTGCATGCCGAGCTGATCTGGCAAACGCAAGCATCACCTGGCAAGGCAACTGGGTATGCAACCTGCACCCTCTTGCATGTGAGAGGTGGCACGCATGTCTTAGGGGATTTGTGCGAGTTTCTGCACAGGTGACATGGGACGCCAAGCAGCTGGAGGGCACATCGGAGGGGGACATGGGAACCAAGGGAGCTGGCGGTGTGCTTGCAGTGCTGGACCTGCGCGCAGACGAGGGCCTGCAGGAGGCAGGCTTTGCTCGAGAGGTGCTCTCCTTGCAGCTACCCATGCATAGAGCTCATCCTGAAGCTGCTGTTGGGCCTTTGTCTTGGGGACACACAATCTCACCTTGATGGTTGTTGGTCTATATTTGGGACATGTGACAGAGAAAAAGGGATGGAGCCTCATGGGTGCTGCAATGGCTGTGGCAGGTGGTTAACCGGGTGCAGAAGCTGCGGAAGAAGGCCGGCCTCGTGTCCACGGATGCAGTGGATGTGTTTGTGGGAGCTGCTGATTCTGCCGCACCGTCCACCTTCACCTCAATGCTCAATCGCGTGCTCGAAACCCAGGTAAGGCAGGGATGCTGCATGCTTTATCATGGCTGTTTCCAGTAAGGCCTGTAAGTTGTTAGAGGATGAGTAGAGCGCGAGGACTTGGCTTGCTTTGATTCGCTCGAGACAGTGATGCAGCAATGTGTGGTGCAGAGCGAGTACATCAGTGGAGTGCTGGGGCGGCCAGCACAGCCGTTGGCAGACATGCCGGCTCATGCAGTTGTCATTGCACGGGAGCAGCAGACGATTGGCACAGATGACTCTCTGTGTGAGTTTGATGTTGTGCTAACGCCCCCTATTCTTGCTTCTTAGGCCCATCTGTGAGCCCTTGAATTTTCGCAGTCGACTGAAGACCGGCATGAAGGCAAATACTAAATAACATGATCGATGGAAAGTGTGCTTTTAATAAAAGTACTTCGTCTGCATTCGTTTCAATTCTTACCAAGTAACAGGGCGATCCCATCTGGGATTGGGCTCATGTCTCTGGGTGCTGGGACGCGGTTCTAGCAAGACAGAGAACTAGATCCAGGAAGGAGTTCACCCAAGACATACACCCATATCGACCGCCAAAAGTACTGGGCAGATCAATAACCCCTGAGGTTGCCAAATACGGCGATGAAAAATGCCCGCTGCCATCCCTGGGTCTCTGTTGAGGCACTATCGAATCATGCAAAGCAATGTATTTTCAAATGAAACGTACTACAGGACTGAAGGCATCCGGATCCTGAACATCAGAGAACAGAGGCTCTCAAAGCATCGCGAGCCATTTAAAAATGCCCCCAATTGGAAGTTCTATCGCGCCTTCAAGAGGTGCACTGGGGAGTTTGATACTCTCTGCGATAGAATATGTGGTCCCTAGACTGGCACCTTCATGAATTTGGCTCACGCATTTGTGGACATGCAACTCATGCCATGCAGCACGACACATCGCTGGCCAGGACTCTAACTTCAGAGCACCCACACTTCAGCTCATCCCACTCGCTACATCCATAGATAATAAGGAAAACACTGCCAATTACAAGCATCAGGCTATCAAATTCATCCCCTGCGTCCGCCCCTCCTGCCTTCCCTGCCGCCAGGCCCGCCTTGCCCTCGGCTCTGCCCGCGGCCACGCCCCCGTCCGCCCCGGCCCCGGCCCCGACCTCGTCCACGCGTGCCCCCGCTGTTCTCCCCAGACTGCATAACATGCATGACCGTTTAAAGAACATCGCACAAGCACTGCCACCAGCGTTGCACACATCCTGAGCGCCCAGTAAGATGCTGACAGATAAGAGCACAACGGCACGCTATTTGACCATTATGGTCCCTCGCGCTGCTGATTAGTTACATTTCTGCCCTCACAGGAGCCTGCTCGGAGAATCATCCTGTGACAAGACTAGGAAGCTGCTCAGAGTGTCCAGGATGCAAAGGCAGGCATTGATGCTCACCATGGATCCCCTCCCCTTGCCGAAGGCGGGGAAGAGGCGGTTGATGCACTTGAAGACAGAGAAGTCGTCCATGGAGCCGTCCATGCGAAGTAGGAAGAAGCAGTTGCTGTCCTCAGTCTGGTGCTTGCGGACTATTATGGCCTTAACTCCACTCCCCATCTGTGTAACGTGCAGACTCAGCGCATCATTCTGTTTGGCATGCACCACAGGGATCACAGCGCAGCAAAGCCTGCCAGGCACCTCAAATGACAGTACAATGCATTGCCTTGGTAAGCAATACTGAGGGAACAGCATAAAACATTGGCCTTCGCAGAGTTGCATCCTACCTTCTTCTCAGGCTCTGGGTGACCATTCTTGAGCAGCTCCAGCACCATGTGGAATTCATACTGCAGCCAACACAGAAATTGGGGTGACAATCTTCCAAGGCAAGCACACCATAGAGAGAACACCAACAGTGGACTAGTCAATGTTGTACCTCATTCAGAGGCTGCCTCTGCGTCAGAGCATTCAGCAGGGTGCGGAAGTAGGTGGCTGCCTCCTTGCCATCCTTGAACAGCTTGTACCCAATCTTCTTTGGCTCATCTGCAGACAAATTCTCTTCCTCGTTTGCTTCCTGGACAAGCAAACCAATCCTTTCATTGCCAGGGAGCATCGGCGCTTCTGAACGCGATCATCACAACAGATGTAGAAGGGATTTTCGACATCTTTCAACACAAATTGGATGCCTGCAGGCAGGTGGTTACCTTAACATCATCAGCACCAGCCTCTGCTGCTTCTGTAGGTCCAGCTTCAGTCGCGTCTGCAGCATCAGTGGGTATTGAAGGGCCTCTGTCTGTTGCTGCATCTCCTACCTCTGCACCTGTAGGTGGAATCCCTTTCATAGTCTACATACCTTTCGGCACAGACGACACGGCACAGAGGCAATGTGGTCTGCAAGATCATACCTGCAGCATTCTCTGTCCTGGCTTTCTTGGAAGGTCCTGCGTCTGCAGCAAGATGAGAGTCATCAAGCAACACTGTATCACTAGCCAGCAATCAAGGCTTGACAGCACTCCAAAGCAGATTGTGCTTGCCGTTGCGGTAAAGTATTCGATGCAAATAAAAATTCTCAAAGAATTACTTGTCCCTGTACAGTACGTCATAATCCAATGAACAATGCTTACCACTAGAGCCTCCATCAGCCTGCTCTTCATCCCACTGAGGTTTCTTTGCGGCGCCGTCCTGATCTTCTCCTGCGTTTCGACATGATGCTTCCAGATATTGAAACAAAGTGTGCTCAGCGAGCTCCTTCAAATTGCAAGAGACTTCCTGAACGCCAACTGCTGCCCTGCCTTGCCTAGTCTACACCTGTAAGCGAACACGGCACTGCTCACAGCCAATCTGGCCGCCATATCATACCTGCGGCATCCTCCTCTGTCCTGGCTTTCTTGGCTGGTCCTGCATCTGCACCAGATGAGAGTCGTTAGGCAAAGCTGTATCGCTAGACAGCACTCAAGGCTTGGGAGATCTTTAGTGCAGGTTGCATTTGCTACTGCAACAAGGTGTCAACTCAAAGAAGAGAGATAAACTTTCAATGAACGATTCTTGTGCACACATTACGTGGCAATGAAGAATGCTCACCAGCAGAGCCACCATCGGCCAACTCTTCCTCTTCACCCCACGCACGCTTCTTTGCGGCGCCGTCCTGATCCTCATCCGGCATGTTGAACAATGCAATCTCAAAACATATAGTTTCGAACCTATAGGCAAAATTTAAAGCGATTGCTGGAAGAGAATTTTGATGCGGGCCCGCGGTCGTTGACCCTTTATAAATTCTAATTAACCCCGCTCTTGGAATGTTCATACTGTCATTTCGAGGCTCATGCCACACACCATCACGGATGCAGGAAAGATCTTTCGTGTAACAGTTGAATTATACGCTATTGATGCATCAAGTTGGCCTCTGGAGATTTCAGCAGCCCGCCTGAACAAGCATCGTAGCTCTCTACTGCATTTTTCAATCTGTGGGACTGATGAGGACAGGGCACGAATTGTGATAACTTGCTTTACTCTTGCATATGTAGCTAATAATGACTCCAATGTCAGCCATCGGCTACACATTCGATGCTTTCATGGTGCTTGTCTTCGTTGTGTTTCTACTACTAGTAGTATTACGACCAAAGCCGGCCATTGTTCAGAAAAAGTCCCAGAGTGGGGCGCTTGACTTGAAAAATGAGCTCTATGAACCATTCGAGAGGGATGATCAGTACGGCCAACTGGGCGCAAAGCCGCAACCCCTTCTGGAGTACATGAGGCTGGCAGTGCTCTTGGTTACCGTTGCGCCCATCAAATTCGTGAGCGCATCACTATGCATGCTTTCCGTGCATCTCATGTGCAGGTAGGGCGTTGTAATCATCCCAGCTAAAAGATCCCGTGGAAGATTAAATAGCTTGATCTCAAGTGGTTTCATATTTTGTGCCTGTTGATCCATACAAATCATGGTTGATCAGCCCCTTTTTTATTTTGCACAGGGCTTCTGTCATACTGCCCAAGGGATTGCAGGCTCAGGCGGTTGCTTCTCTTGGCAAGGTCTTGTGCCGGCTGTGCCTGTTCTGCTGGGGCTTCGTGAAAATCACTTGGATCATTGTGGAGCCAGGGCAGCTGCCAAAGGGGGTCGAGCCAGGTGAGAAAACGACTGTATGACAGATCTTACACAGTCCTTCTGTGTACAGCATTCTGACACTAATAAATATAATTGCAATCTGACACACCCTGTGAATTGCAGCGGCAATTGTTTCAAACCACATCAGCTACCTGGACATCATTGTGCACTGCGCAAATTCTTTTCCCTCCTTTGTTGCACGCGGCAACACAAAAGATCTGCCACTCGTTGGCTTGATCAGGTGCGTGCCGTTCGGTGATGTGGTCCATTTGATCCTACTAAAGTCACAAGGCCAGAACTCCATTGCGGGATCTAACTGATCCTGACGTGTCTGGTATGTATCCACTAAAACATTGTTGTGTTTGTGTGTGTAGCAAGCACCTGCAGTGCATTTACGTCAATCGCGATTTCAAAAAGGGCAACGTTGCGGTGAGCGCCTTCTTGTATCTCTGCATTGATATTTATGCACATGCTCGAAACTCCATTGTCTTTGATTGTGGTGACACACTGCTGTTGCTGTATTGAGTTGGTGTCTGCATGCCACTGTCAGGGAGTCTCAGGGCAGGTGAAGGACAGGATGGAGATGGCAGCTGCTGGACAGCTGCCTGCCTCTACTCGGCCTCTGCTTCTATTCCCAGAGGTACTCAGTGGCACTACCTCAGAGAGGAAAGCATGCAATCTTGCCGGAAAGAAGTAATGCGCTATCTTTGTGCCTGTGAGAGTACCATGCTAATGCTCTTGCCTGGTGCGGTGTCCAGGGGACGACAACGAATGGGAAGTGCCTGTTGCCCTTCAAGTCGGGGGCATTCCTGGCCGGCGCGCCGGTGCAGCCGGTGATCCTGCGCTATGGCGAGGACCGTATCTCGCCGGCCTGGGAGAGTATTGAACCCCTGTGGCACAGCATCCTCATGCTCGCCAACCCCTTCCACAGCGTCACAGCTCGCCAGGTGTGTGTGCCATCTGATCAACCGGAAATTAAAGTCTCCTTCACAGCACCACAGGCTGCTACTACTGTCACAGCCCTTACCATTGCTTCCATTGAGTAGTGAGGCAGATGCATTCCCATGCATCAAGTATATAGCTGATTGAGCAGGCTGTGCCTGGTGCAGCTGCCCATCTATTACCCCAGCGAGGAAGAGAAGGCGGATCCAAAGCTGTATGCAGCCAACGTGCGCGATCTGATGCTGCGAGAGGGCGGCTTCAAGCCGTCCGAGTCCACGCTGGCAGAGAGCAGGGCCTACATCGCCTTGATGGAGGGCAGGAAGCCCCCAGCCAACAGCCTGGCCGGCCAGGCACTGGGCATTGAGGCCAATGGAGCGAAGCCCAATGGCAAGCCTGCCAAAGATGATGCAGGCATTGCCGATGTGCCCAGGGCCTCTGGTGCGAAGAAGCTTGAGTGATGTGCATGCATCTTGGACACTGTTTGGCAGCTGTGCAAGAAGCAGGGTGGCCGTTCGCATGTCTTGAGCGATTGCGACGTTTTGGCGCAGCATTGATCCACTGAGACACCCAACACAATTGTTGGGTACAGTATTCTCCTTTTTATGTGCTAGCTGTCATCGTGCATTGGCTCACAAGCTCCCAGACATCTGATGATGATCACATTTTTACATCCAGGCAGTTTTGGGCCAAAGCCGTAGCCGTGTCATGGTCGCAAGTTTGCCCTCAGTTTAAAACACAGACTTTGTTGCTGGCCGTATTAATTGCAGCGCGCAAGCTGTTATGTCAAGAGAGGGAATGGTGTGTCATTGAGGCTGATTAGAATCAGTCCAAGTCCATGGAAATGAGACAGGTCAAGGGGAGGAAGGGATGAGTGTACATGCTGTATAATATCAGAGTTCCTTCTTGCGCAGCGCCTAATACTAGTTGGCGGTGCATATTTAGGCGTGTCGTGCATCAATCTGCATTTCTGTAGAGAGTTGGAGTGAAGCTGTCTTGTAGAAATATAGGCGGCTTTGTCCTAGGGCTCAACGCCCCTACTGAGGCCAGGTACTTTGAATGAGCTCTCACACATGTTACATGATGTCACATAAAGATGGTCTGCATGTCTAGAGGACACCACAGAGCAACATCAAGCAAAGAGCTTTTCTCACTTATTTGTCAAGAAATCAGGTCTCTCTGCGCTCTTCAGGCATTGGGCTTTGGCTCCGACTTGATAGTGACTGTGCTGCTTGGCGGAGGTCCCTCTGTGTGGGCATCTTTGTCTCTCCTCTTTTTCTTTTTCTTCTTCTTTTCCAAAGATTCTGATCCGGGTGCAGCCGCCTCCGTCTTAATGTACGGAACAGCGTTGCTTCTGGGTACTTCCTCAGGCTCCTTCTTCACTGCTGGACCTGTGAGACATTGAAGAGTCCTGTTTATGCTCCTGAGTTCCTCATCATGTTGGCTGAGGCCTGACATGCAACAATTTAGGATGGCTTCAGGTTACTTGGTAAACAAAAGGCATCTGGTGCCGAGTATGAGAGAGGCAGGTGCACCTGCATCAGACGTCCGGGTAGGTCCTGCAGCCACAGCGTCATGCACGCCATTCCCATACGCCTTGTGCTTCTTCTCCTTCTTTGGCCTTTCAGCGCTGCTAACAGCTGCGGCAGCAGCAACTGCGGCTGCAGGCTGTGCAGGCTTTGCGGCAGATGCAGACTTAGCGCCCTTGTGCCTCTTCATGTTGTTGGCAGGCTGTTGCTGGGCCTGGGGCGTGGCATCAGCCCTGCATGACATTCTGGAACCATCACACCACGAGCGCTCCCAAGTGCTGATGTGGCCCTGAAGTATGGCAGAGACATTGATGGGGTCATTGCTCTTTCTAGCAATGAAGGATAGCACAGGCATGGCAAGGGACGCCCACCGCAGCTGTGCAGCATCAGCCTTTCTCTTCTTCTTCTTGCGGTGCTCCTCATCAGGTATCTGGGGTGCAGTGTGCCCCACTGCGCCCGTCCATGCCCCATCCAACTTCCCCGTCAAGCTGAAGAAGTCCCCTTCATTCTGCACCCTGCGACAGATCAATTGCACTTGAGCACAGCATCAGCGAGTGCCCTGATCTGCAACCAGACTTGATGTAAGTCAAATAATAAAGATTGAAATGCTCCTTACGTATGCACAGTGAAGATGACATTTGTCCCCTCTTCGATGCGATGGCTGGTCTCCCTTCTGCTCACCCAGCTGTTATCCTGCAAACCAACAGGCAACCCTGAGATGTCAATCTTCACTTTAAGAACTTGAAAACTACTGATTGTGGCTAAATCAGGTCCACAAAGCCTGCAAGAGATATAGCACAAACAGAGGCCCCACCGCAGCGCTGTGCTGGAACTCTGCTCTGATGTTCTGGTGGCCGATGGCTGCATTGAAGATGCCCAGCACCAGGAGCCCAATGTAGTCCGCCCCAATCTTGTTCACCTGGCCAGCTGCCGCGAACAAAAGCTTCCCATTATAATGCAAGCAGAACCATGAAAATATGGCGACAATTGAGATAGCAATGTCTTCAATCTTGGTGTTGGATGCCGAAATTCCGGTGAGCGCACTTATCAGCTGGCCCGGCGCAGGAGAAAATAGATCCACATTTGCTGCCACATCCACATGGAAGTAAGGAAAGTAGGGGTGGATGCGAGCCTGCATAGAACACATGTTATGATCAAAAGCATGCGCATGGCATGAGTATGGTGGACGATCTCGTGGTGGAGTAAGCACCTACCTGAGTGGACTCCAGGATTGGACTGGAGTACGACAGCATCACCCCATCAAGATCATGATTCCACCTGCCAGAGCAAGGCAGTCGTCAGGACGTTTGCACTACCTGACATGCATCTGTCCAATTCCTCAGTCACCTGTCGTTCAACCTTTTCATCCCAGAAGCGACACATGGCACAGATATAAGAAGTTGGCCTCACTGTACAAAGAGAAGATGGGAGGCAGACCTGAGCAGCCACGCGTTGAGTTGCTCCTTCACCCCAGTCATTGCATCCGAACAATGGCTTGGATGCAAATCTATTGCAAATCGGGCTTTGCAACGACGCAAAGCCCTCTTATCCATCAGAGGCTGCCAGTTGTGCAGAGCATTAGCTGCAAAGCAGCCACTCAACTACCGTGGGATCTGAGCTGCCCTGCACTTCTCTGACAAACGGCAATGCCTGATGTTCATTCCTTAAATCAAACAAAGTCACAAAAGATACCCCCAAGGGGTTTCACTGAACATCAGTGGCTTTCCGAAAGGTGGTCTCGACACAAGATCAACTTGCAGCGAAAAGCCTCACACAGTAAGGTTTGAGGTTAGCACCAGGAAAGGTCCAGGCTGTCTTCCTATTTTGCTTAAGTATTCAGTTTAAGGAAGTCCTCAAGACACAAGCTTCACTCTGCAGCTGGCTGCAGCATGCATCGGCACGGAGCCTATTCAGGTTCATGCGTTTCTGTAGTAAGACTCCCTGCAAAGCTGTTGCTTGCTTGCTAATCTTCACAGAGAATTGGCAAAATCTATGCTATGGTCACAATCGAGAAGAACAAGGTGGGTTCAAATGGCATATCTCTGACTTAGTCAGTTTCACCCTTGGCAGATGCGAAACAATGATACGTTTCATACTGCTGCAAAATCGGGCTGGCAAGACGCGCCTTGCGAAGTACTATGTTCCCCTTGATGACAGCGAGAAGCGCAATCTGGAGTACGACGTGCACCGTCTCATAGCAACAAGAGATGCTAAGTTCACCAACTTTGTTGAGGTGAGCCATGAGCTCAAGAATTGTTTCTTGTAGGAGAATGTAGGCATTAAATGAGTTCTGTTCCCCTAATTACATTGATCTCTTCAGCCTCGAGGAGAATTGTCAGTCAACGTCGATTTTATAAAGTGATGCTCGATTGTCAATACTTTTGACTGCTCAGCCAATAAGTAAGGGCTTGCTAAGCCAAGCGGACTGTCTAACTGAAAATTTGGCTATACTTGCGCAGTTCAAAACGAACAAGGTCATCTACAGGCGGTATGCTGGGCTTTACTTCAGCGTGTGTGTTGACGTGACTGACAACGAGCTGGCGTATCTCGAGTCGATCCACTTGTTTGTGGAGATTCTGGACCATTACTTCAGCAATGTCTGCGAGCTGGATCTGGTGTTCAATTTTCACAAGGTAATTGTTGTCACACAGCTGCTGGATCATCCTGTGCCTTCCAGCAGCTTCTTGTTCTAAGTCAACCTGGCTGGATCTGTGCTAATGTGGCTGAAGAGTTCTGATATTGTTTTGGCAGCCTTGCCGGGCTAACCACCTGCTGGCATGTGCAGGTGTACTTGATCCTCGATGAATTCATTATGGGTGGCGAGATTCAGGAAACGAGCAAAAAGGTGTGAACTTTTATCTCTGAAGAGTCTCACCTCGTAATGACACTGATCCTGAACATGAATTGCAGGATCTCTTGCGCAGCACCAATGCAGCAGGACGGTAAGTGATCACACAGTGAGCATGGGCTCTGTATCTGGGTTTGCAGGTGATTTTGGAGCGGTTGGCAGAGCTTGACAGGATAGAGACCTGATAGCAACAGGCGGAGGACTGCAATATTTTGCTTCAAACTTTCAGTGAACGTGATACTGTCGGTATCAATCCCACATGGCATAGGCCAGAGTCGGTAGCACGACAGCATGGGCATTGTGGATACCTTCAGGAGCATGGACTGTTGTGGCAAAATGTTGTGAAAGGCAGTAAGGAACATACGTAAGAGTCAACATAGTGAAATATATTTTCCACTCCAGCGAGGCAAAGGCAATGTAATCTAATGGATTCCTCCCCACGATTTTTCAAACAATGCATGATATAATGGTGCTGTCAGCAATAAACGCAGTTAATTGGATTAAACTCTGCAGCTGCAGTGATGATCCTGACACTCACGAGTACTACATATGTCTCTTAAGCGAAAAACTGATGTGCAAGCGTCCGTAAGACGACGTTGAGCACTCACAGGCTGTGCTATGAAACACATCTGAGATCGTAGAAATTCAAACATCTGCAATGCTGTACAGAAAACCATGATGGCAACATCTACGACATGCAGTTTACCATAGAGTCAAACGCACTAGTACAAAGCAAGGTAACAATCTAGACTCTCATCTTCCTTGAACACTCCATAAACACTTCTCGTCACATATTTTCCAACTTGTGCTCAAGGTGATCCGGAATCTTTTCCTTAACAACGCCTTGTACTACAGAAGCTTGGCAGCAGCACAACTGTGGTCTCTGAGCTTGATTCTGATCATTGTAATCTCATTGGGAAACATCAGCATCAAATCCTGCTGGGCAACACGAAATGAAGGCAACACAGGAAAAAAGTTACTCTCATCCTTGTAACCTCATGCAGGCATCTGGAGGCTCTTGCACGGATGGTGGTCACCAAGTCCAGTCAATTTGAAGGCTTTGAAGACCCCTCTCAGGCAGTCACAGATCTGGGCAGGGCATGCATCCACATGCCATCGCGCTGGGCCACTGTGATGCGTGCCATCTCTGAGGCAATCACCCCCTCCGGTCCCCCCATCTGGCAACACATGCAAGCCTCAGCCCCTGCTACTGTCCATGCATGCAAGCATGCGCCCACCGCCAATGCTTGCAGGCCACACAGCACCAAGGTAGTCCCATATAGAGACCACCAGGAAGAGGGATATGGTTATTGGTTGAGCAGCAGTATATTGAAAGAGAGATTTAACCTTGCATTGATTGTCACGTGTCAAATCAATTTAGAAGAACCATGCCTCCATACAAGCACACATGAAGGTGAGCTGTGCAGCGCACCCTGTCTGCCAGGCGGAAGGAGAAGTGCGAGAGGAGGAGCGCCGTTGCAGCAGTGTAGTTCATCTTGGCCAGCGACTGGCCCACGCAGGCCCTCATGCCCTCCCCAAAGGGCATGTACTTCTTGAAGCGCGGCGGCGCTCCGTCCTCAAACTTGCGCGCGGCAGCCGAGCCGGCCTCAGAGTCTGTGGTGGACGGCTGAGGACTCCAGTACTCTGCACTCTCTTCAAGCCACCGCTCCTACATACCACAGGATGCCATAAGTCCTTCCACTAAGGACTCTCCTTACACAGGGCAAGACACTTGGAAAACCTGCCTGCCCAATGGCGGCTGCTTGCATAGGCTTGCAGATTGCCACAATTAAGTCTGAGATCCAAAACAGTCAGCTTCCGCTTTAGCTGCCTTGAGGCAGGGTTGATGCTGCGCTCACCGGCATGTATGTGTCGGGCTGGGTCCAGAGGGCGGGGCTGGTCTGGAGCGCCTGGAGGGGCACCCAGAGGAGGGTGTTCTTGGGGATGGTGTAGGGGCCCATCTGCATCTGCTCATTCGCCACGCGCGCCACGCCAGCCCCCACCACCGCCATCAACCGCATCGACTCCTGCATGCATACCCTCTAATCAGTACATGCTGATCCTGCCAGAGGCAAGGTGCGTCTGCAGACAAGCTGCGAGGGTAGGATACGTGGCAGCCTCCACCTGCAGCTCCCAATTTTCCACCATGTGATCCTCATTCGGACATTCAATCAAGCTGCAAAAGCATAGCCGGACGGTGGCAGAGCAAGCAGTGTGGCGCAAAGGAGAATTGGCTACCTTGATAGCTGCGCTGAGGTAGGTGAGCTTGGAGAGGTCAGAGTACTCCATCTGCCTGGGCACCGGCCGCGAGGGGCCGACCAGGAAGCCCAGATCTTCCAGCTCAGTGGTGATCTTTGCTTCCACCTCCGGGTGCTGAGAGATGAGAAACCTGGCCACACATGCACAGGACACTTTCACGGCTGAGTGAGCACTTTTTTATTGGAGATCTGCTGAATGACTTACAGGGATTTGTGATGGCAATTGGATGCTAGCAGGGGGCTCACAATGTGTTGGCGATTGTGTGGCCCGTAGTGTCGGTTCCTGCAGGCCAGCAAACTCTTAGTCATCTACTACTGCCCAGTGTAATATCATTTGTATTTGTAAAATTTTACGCCCTCGTGTTCAGAATTTCAAAGCTTTGACATAATGAGACACGCACCACCGATGAACATGACGCTGAATTCTGCATGCAGACGGTCCTGTGAGAGGGGTCGCCCCTCGGAGTCTCGCAGCCGCAGCAGGTGGCCTGCAATGGTGGGATCATCCTTGTCTGGAGTGCCCCTAGCTTGCACCTGCTCATGATGACCACACTCACATCAATTGAATTGTCAAACTTATCAACGACGGAACAAAAAGACATATAATCTGACAGGACAATGGGCGGGTTGCCTGTTCTGGTGACCTGCTGGTGGAACCCACCTCTTCAAGGAGATCCTTTGTGACTCTCTTAAACTTTTTCAGTGCGACATTGCTCTTCTTTACCTCCTGCAGCATGAAAGGCTCCACTATGAGCACACACCCGTGCAGGGAAGGCTGCTTTGACAGGCCGGCGATCTTGCCATGCACCAGAACACAAGCTTAGAAATCATCCACATCCAAAGGTTGTCCTCACCGGGTCAAAGAACCTATATATGCGCAGAGGATTGGCCATTCGTTTTGATACCTCCTCCAGACCTGCCGAGCAACAACCTTTATTGCTCACGACAGCACAACACTAGATGACTCGCTTGTACAGTTTCAGGTGCAGGTGGGGAGATTGCAACATGCAGCATTCTTACTTGCAGCCAAGGCTTTGAACACATCTTGCTCAGCAGGCGCATCCAGGGATGCGAGAGAGTTGAAGGACTTCCCGAATCCTACTTTCCCGATCACCTGCGCGTGACAACCATTAATGCTACTCATGAGGTCTTCTGGTTTTCTGTGTCACTTTTCATCAGTAGACAAAGCTTGGAGTTATTCACTTTGATTGTCGGTACGGATCCCACCTCCAGGGCCACGCGCTGAGCTGCATCATCAATATCGACAGCCTTATCAGCGCCCCTCTCCTTCAGCACCTGTATCAGCTGATTAGCCGCCTCTACTACATGCCCAAAACCTTGTCTGCAGCACCATACAGTCTTTTAGGAATGATCCCCATGCTTCTCCACACGGTGAAGTGGTCTGCAATGCCGGCCATGTCCACAGTAGGTGATATTACAGTTGGGCAGGCGCAACTGTCTACCTGATGTTCTGAGGATTGAAGGCAGGCGCAACGCCCTTGCGCACAAGGCGCCAGTAGGGGTCGCCTGTCTTGGCTGACAGCATGTTTGGCTCCCCCGCATTGCTCGTCACCTGTTCAACGATATTACTGTCATTAAATCGGTGCAAGTCGCCACTCTTGCGAGTGTAAGCACAGTGTCGCAAGCACATCATCAATGCAATTATTAGTATGCAAGTGATGAGCACCAGAAGCTTGCTTTGACACACGTGTGCGGATTTTGAGCAAGACCAGGAGCGCACCACATCAATGTCATGCAGAATCTGGTCCACCGGTCGGTCCAGAACATTAGCATTTGGAGGGTAGAGTGCGCGATCAAAAACAATCGGCACAAGTTCAGGGTCTGAGATCATGAGGACCTGCCAGCACAACACTTGATGCTCAGATCAGACATGCAGCCACATGCAAACTTTGAAGAATAAAGTGTAGAGAGTAAGGGGTTGGATCAGCACATGGTTGTGCGCCAGACGCATGTAGAATTTATTCCCCAGCTTCTTGGTCATCTCTGAGAGCCACCGATGGTGGTGTGGCTTCTGCAGCTGACCCCCATGGCCCAGAAGCAAGCTGTCCATCGGTGGGGAAGGAAACTGCTTTCTGAGCAATCTTCCAGCTGCCGCCCACCTCAAAGTGCTGACCACGATCCTACGAGTGGACAGGCACACCAAAATGAGCTGGGGCACAAAATTGCCTGTTGCACTCGCATACTCGCCAGGATGACCCCGCCCAGATGCCTTTCGCAGCGTCTTGATAGCGCGGATGATTGAAGGCGATCCAATATCTGACAAAGACACGATCAGAACATCATCTCTTGCTCAGCTATTAGGATGCAACCGTCTTACCTGTACAAGAAATGGCTGATGATAACAGTAGAGAGGACAATGAACAGCACGACAGAATATATAACATCATTGGAGGGGGCCTGTTCGCCTCTCCAGACGAACCACTCGCTCTTAAAAGCTAGCATGGTAGAACCTTGGTGCTTAGCTAAAAGAAGCGCCAAAGAAGGGCACGGTTCCTTTGTGACTAACAACTCTATTGATTTCAACAAACAATCTTCATGTGCAATTTACGAAAACGACGATTTTTAGAACTTCCGAAACACCTTCCGGAAGTGGCTCGGCCAGCTGGCTAGCAAATCCACCTCTGCTGCTTCATTATTTGTGTTTTGACATCTAAACAACATCAATTTTGCATGAAAATTAAAGACCTGGTCACGATCACAGGATCGTGCAAAGAGAAGGCGGTACTAGTTTGCCCTGTCATGGGCGATCCCGATCAGAGATCACATACATCTGGTTCTTGGTAAATTGCAGCATACGTTTGTCGACTGAGATCAATGGCTTTGGCCAGATCCCTCGTGAGAGCGCAACGACAGTTTGTAAGGACGGTAAGCTGAAGTCTCTGGCAAACTTTCTGAGCCCATGCCTTCTTGAAATAGCAATCCATTAATAGCAATTCTTTTGGTGCTATCAACAGGTATTTACCACCACAAGAGGCGCGTCATCTGTTGTTAGCAAGGGAGGTGAGGCAGAAGGCAAGACATCTATGCATGTGCAGCTCTGTTCCGTTTCTGGAAACAGAATTGCAAAGAAACTTGAGGTGAAAAAGAGTTTCTGACTGCAGCCTACGATGTCACGGAGTTTGACGAAGGGATGCTGGAGTTTCTAGCCTGTCCCCTTAGCAAGACCCCTCTGAGGTGAGTAGAAACTTGCTTGCATGAGTCTCTGCTCTCCTTGCTTTAACTTGGCACGAGCTCTGTGCATGGAACTTCTACCTTAGCAATTCAGTGAGAGGCAATCACGCCAGTCAAAAGTTCACAGGACCTAATCTGCCCTTGGACTGCAAGGCATCTCTGACATATCTTGTGACTCACAGGTGGGATGAGGCTACTTCATCACTCATTTGCGACGAGCTGGGAGTTGCATACCCTGTGAACAATGGTATGCCGAACCTGCGCCCGGCTGATGGGCACGTGATTGAGGCTCAAGACAGGGAGTCCAGTACTAGTCAGCAGCCATGGGGTGACACGGATGCGGTTCCCAAATGAACACAAAGGGTGAAGCAAGGCGCTGCACTGATATTCTAGAATAAAACTTTTAACGGTGCGCAGCACTTCTGCACAACTTTTCAAGAATCATGATCAAGAGCTGCGCCAATGGCATTGCTGCTGATTGCCGCTTTTGCCCAAGGCGGCCTCACGGGATTCTCATGTGTTTTGGATCATCATGACCGGAAAATATCGATATATATCTCATGAGCAGCCCTCAAGATGTTTCCAGCTCAATTACAGGTATATGTACGTCAATCACTCATTGGCAAGACACTCAAAGTGAATTAAATAAATACAGAAAGACCAGCATTGGCAGCCTAGGCCTTCGAACGACATACTGCTGTACATGCCTTTCTTGTCTTGGCACCCGAGAGGCCAGTAATGCGCGTGCTACATTAGTGCAAAAGGCTACATAGACCACAAGATGCTGCAAAGTCAAGGGTAAATATGCTTCCCACTGCAAAATGCCCATGCAATGCAAGACACCTGTCAAAGAGCTCTCTACCCGACCAGCAGCACCCACCCAGCATGTATGTGGCAATGTGCCTCTTTCAAAACATCTACGAAATTGCACTCAGCCAAAGAGAGCATATGGTACATGAATCAGACAAGCCGACAACACATTAGAAGACTGCACCTCTTGCCAGAAAGCATAGTCCTACATTTGAAGGACCAAGATATCCCACACAGAATGTACCAGAGATACAGGAGCAGATCTGGGGTATAAACAATGACCCCAGGCACACAGTACCCACTTATGGCATGCACAAGACAGATGTGCAGCACTGCATCACATTGATGCCGGGCAAGGGCCTACAGCTAGAAACCACAAGGATGCGTTTTCTGTTGTACAGCGAGCATTCAAAAGGACCGACAAACATTCAAATCTGGCCTGCCCGGATCTGATGGGCATTGCTGAAGGCAGGGGTGGCCTTGTTGAGGAATCGTGCCACTATGTCGGGTGGCGTGATCTCTGAGCAGTAGTTCCGCAGCTTCTCAGCACCATCCTTGAAGCTTTTCAGGACAAAGTATCGCTTCTGATAGCCATCCTGCATCAAGAAAACATCCAACTTCTGAGCATATTACATACAGGACAGTTGCACCACACTGAAGCAAGTGCGGCATCAGCACTCCAGGCTGCAAAAGCAAGCTGAAGCAGGAGTGCCATCACCTTGTAGGACATCTTGGGCTGCTTAGCATGGGGATCAAATGGCACAAAGTCTGCCTTTCCACTGCGCATGTGCTCCATCTCTCCATAGCTTGACAAGATCCCTGCAGGCCCAGCCGGCATTGCATTATCAAGTCCCAATCCGTCAAACGCTCTCCTTGCAATGCTGCAATCCCTCTGTCAGCAGGCAACTGCGTCCACTTTCAACAGCTTTCTCTAATGCTCAAAAGAAGTGCTGACGCTCACCCGCGCCAAAGGCCTTCTTCTCATCACCCTCCATGACGACACCAAATTCGACGGTGAACCAATACATCTTTGTCAGGTGCCAGATCTGCGAGTCATCTGCGCACAGGGACGCCACTCCGATGCTGTGCACCATGTCGCAGAAGTCCGGGTCTGCCAGCATGGGCACGTGCCCTGCATAAAACCATCAGCACTATCAGATACGCAGAAGCAGAAATTTACTGCATAACACTCTTCATGTTCTGCAGCACTGATGAATCTTTGCAGCCATGGATATGCCAGGAGCTCACACGAGCATTCTGCAGAACCCTTGAGGTCGTATGCTGCGAGCAACAACTGTCAGAATCTTGCATCATCAGAGGAAAATGGATAATATGGCAGAGAGGCTCACCCAAGAGTTCATGGCACACATCGGGCTCCGGTGTGTACATGGGCCGGGATGGATGGCGCATGTACTGCGTTGAGTGGAATGTCTGGAAGGCCAGGCCGTTCAGGAAGTCGCGCGGATGCAGCAGCCCTGCAACAGGCCGGATCTGCCATCCAGTCTCACGCCTGAGAACCTGCGACAAGTCCTCTAGCTGTGGCACCTACAAAGCAATGCAGACATGACAAATCAGTGCCATCATTCGGCAGAGATTCAGGAAACTCAACAACACCCACCTCAGAAGCAAAGTGATCCTTGGTTTTGTCTGTCGCAGGGCAAAGTATGTGTCAATGCTCTTCACTTTCAAAAAGTGGGATGGGGGATGGAGGCATGTTTTTGAGTTGGCAGGCAAATTACGTCATCCTCTCGGAAGTCAAAAAGCGGGTAAGAGCGGAGGAATTCTGCACAGGCTCCATCGGGGTAGAGGTCATGCAGCTCGCGCAGCACTGTCCGCCAGACACGCAACTCCTCTGGCGTGTATTCCAGTCGCGGAATGGGATCTCCCCTGTACATTCCATAAGACAACACAATTGATGTCGGATACTAGCTGGGAAACGCAAAATCATCAAGAGCTGATGCAGCCTGACACAAAGAAGGGACCAGGCTATGTCACTCACACTCTGTGTCTGCGAGCAATATTTGCAATTGCCATCCTTCTGTCTTTGTATGCCTGGTCCCTGAAGCCTGGGTGGTCCTCTGCCAAATCTGCTCCGAATCCAAGAATCTTCCCATTGTCCACTTCTTCCAGGCTCTGGGGTACTCGTCTTCTCTCTACCTGGAGCTTTGGTTCTGGTGCAGCTGCTGTTGTGCCTGCAGTACTGAAATGCCTCAGGTACTATAGATTGTTCGCCTCAAAGTCATCGCCGTGAAAATGCGCATATCGCACTGATACGAGTTAGTAGGGAAGCTATCTGACTGTACACATGGTCCTTGCTGACTTAGCAAACCTTCAGAAGGTTCCAAATTGCTTAAATCACGAGCAATGATGGAAAATGACTCACCATCTTTGAAGCTGCATGGCACCAAGTAAAGTCCTCTTGTGCGGTTTGAGTGATTACGTGCTGATGCCAGGAATCGCTGACAACCTGCAAACTGCGAGAGTCTTACGCGAGCGCTCCCGTGTGAAGGAGTTGTGGAACAAGATAGATCCATAGTACGACGCGCTTTTCGTCTCAACTAGATATCTGGGAGCACTTGCTCGTCCTCTAGGCACGCCTGCGGTTTGACAAGCTGGGTGCTCTTGATTCTCGTACGGTGTCCTGGCTGGCTTCGTAGTCAGCAAGATAGTTCTGTCAATGATTGTGGACGAATGATTTTACCTTCTACAGAGGTACAGAGAGAAGTTATTGTCCAAGGAATTTTTGCGCAAGGAAAACGCGCGCAAAGGTACGCTGTGGAGACCGTGGAACGGAGAAGGCTGCCGAAGCAAGCATCCAGGTTTCCATCAAATGATGAATGATGCAGGCTATTTGAAGAGGTAGGAATTTGAAGCATGTCATCTTCTGGTCTCATACAGGACTGTGGCGCTCAAAGCTGGGTTGTGTGATAATCACCAACTCGATTACCCGGTCACCTGTGTACTACATTTAGTAACTGTCACCGTGACGGCCGGACATGACAGCTTGAAGCAAGTCACTGGCCACGGTGGCATCCCGCTGCAGGGTACAGCACCTAATCTTCTATGCACTGGAACGTGCACTCCAGCTATCATACAAGTACCTTCCATGATCCTAGATCTATCACAGTCAACAGTGCACCTGCAGGGCACCTGCTGCCCTGAGCACCAGCTGCGCACATGCCTACGCACTTCGCATGGCATACTGTGTACTACGCTGGACCATGGCACTTGTCAGTGCACATTGTGTATTGCGCATCAATCAGATGAATTGCAGTCAAAGGCTCATGCCGCATGCGGCATGCATATTCATATGAATGACTGCTGTCATATCTGCATTGTCTCGGTTCAACTGCTGGCAATGACACAATTGGATCTGTTGCCCAAATGCATGGATTGACAGAACATCCGTTTTAGAGAGCTTTCATTCCCGTGCTCCGCACAGCAATCTTATACATTTGTTCATGGACAAGTACAATGCTGACGCGACACTAGGAGGTCATAGGGCTACCCCTGCTGCCACCTCTGCCTGTGTTGATTCACAGCCGTCATCAACCTGCACGACATTCAAGTCGACAAGTCAGTTGCATTCCAACCAGGCGAGGTTCGTTTGGCAAGCCATGCAGAACTACAAGCACCAGGCAAGATCCATGATTCACAACGAGTTGATGCATCTCCACCAAAGGTCACATATCGTGCCTTACCTCCATAATGATGCCCCATTTCAGCAGCTCACAGCACTGGGATAGTGTTGTAACTTTGATCCCAGGAATATTCAGTGCTTCCTGCCTTTCTTCTTCTGTATTGTAACCCCTGCAATCACCATCAGCTAATGAATTGGAGCATCACATGAGCCTGCAAGTCGCTTCACTAAGAATTAGCGAGCACACGCATTCAAGCATCTGGCGATGTCAGGATAAGACCACCATACCAATCAGCAAGGTACAGCTGGATGTTGGAAAGATCTGCAGCTTTGCGCACAGCTTTCAAAGTCTCCAACCGGTCATCGATAAAGTGGATGCGCGCTCTGCTTTGGCTCACCAAGGGTCGCTGTGCGATGGTCCTGTATGCAGCACAGCTGCATTCAGTAAGTGTCTTTAATCCTTGTCTTCGTCAAGAGGATGTCTGCACTGAACTACACTCACCGCAGGGCCTCAATCTTCTGCTCATCGGGCGGTATGAGCCCAGCAAACAGCCGCGGAGAGGTGGGCTCCATCTCAATCCCCAGCAGGCTCGACATGAGGGAAGACACCCTGTGTGGTGCCTTCGCGGATGCCACATACCAAGGATATGAACACGACCGCACAGCCTCGTAAATGCCTCCATAGAGCTGATTCCGGTGCGTCCACGCATGCTGCAGGCCACATGTATTCAGAGTGAACAAGGCTCAGACCGTCAAGGTTGCTAAATGGGGCTGCATCAGCGCACAGATTCTGTCAACGATCAGAGCTTGCGCACCCTGTCTCTGATCAGGCTGGCATTGCGATAGCCATCGCTGAATGCTGCAAGGTGGTCGCCATTGACCCCCCATTCATCCAGCACTTGTGGAAGGAGCGAATCCCATCCTCTGAGGATGCGTTCCTCATTGCTGGGGTCTTCCAACAACATTCGAGCCTGAGCCAAAAGCAAATTCAAGAAATTGCTGCAAACACTCTGAGATCATCTAGCTTTTGTAGCACCTGCACTACTGGGACCACTTCACCTTTCCCAGTTGAGGTCAAGGCAGAAAACGCACCTGAACCGTGGTTTCATACCCTTTGATGAGTACCGATCGCACCCTCGCCAGGCCTTTCAAAACTCGCAATTTCGTCTGCAAATCTACGTCGGCAAATAGCTCTGGCCAGTATCTGACAGCGCAACGATAGCCCGAGTATGAAACCTGCGAACACAGAACAGTCAAGATGCTTGCAACGTGATAGGCTAAACAATCCTCAGGGAGATTTTTTGGTGTTCACAAATTGAATTCTACCTCACCTCTGGTTCAGAGTTGCACACGACACCATCAAAATCCAGGACAAATATATCGGAAGGTTGTGAAGAAGCGGTGATCCTCAAGCTGACTGCTTGTCGTGATCTCACAGATCGCACATCTGCACGTTCACAGAGCGAAGGAGCATTTCTCCCATTAGTTAGAAGACCTGCTGACTGAAATCTGGCTGAATGCAGGTACAGGGGCCCCCACGCAAACCCACGCATGGCCCAGCAATAGACGGAACTATTCGGCAGGCTGCCCACTCCCAATGCGTAGAGGATCTAGCACCTTACATGGCACGTCTGATACACACCTAGCTCAACACACTTTGACTTCACAACATCGCAGCTCGAGAACTTGAACCCTTATTTAGTCACCCTCCCGCTCATTCCGAAACCCCCTCATGAATCGGGTTATGTATATATTCGCTTGATCAAAGCCTCCTACAACAGCCAAAATATTCAGCACTTTTCAAGGACAGTCGTATTCATGAGGGACATCGGGTTCTGAGTTCCATCAAGTCTCTTAGCGAGACACCAAATTGGGGCTGGATACCTGGATCAGACCGATCTGGGAACTTGTCACACATATCACTTGAGCTCTTTTGCTTGCCTTTACATACGGTGATCTGTTGAGCTACAACATCTCAAATGCGGCTGACATACATACTCGTTGCATTGGTGAGTCCTTCACGTGTCCACCTGGACGTCTGATGGCACATTGCTTTTGGAGGTGATCCCTTTGTTAGCACACGCGAGATGTCAAAGGCTAACAATTTCTGTTCCAGGTGCTCTGCACTGCACCCGCATGGGCGGCCATTCAAGGGGAATGTGACTCACGTGGTCTCTACGAAGGCGAGTTTTTCCCAGGAGTTGGGAAGATACCTTATGAGGGCCCAGACTCCACGAACCCGATGGCATTCCATTACTACAACGCTGACGAAGTTATCATGGGAAAACCCATGAAGGAATGGTGAGCAGACGCTCAGGTTCTCTCTTGGCTTCCAATCCTGGAAATGGCAGCCAGGGAACTGAGAAGCATGTGAGTGCCCCGCAGGCTGCGATTCAGCGTGGCTTTCTGGCACACAATGCGCGGGGATGGCGCCGACCCCTTTGGATCCCCCACCAAGGTGTGGCAGTGCAATTCATATCGCGGGTGTGCTCTACTATCAGGTTGCATGATGTCATTGCAGCTGCCTGCCAGACATATTAAACCGCTTTTCACCTCATGCAGTGGCTATGCAGGTGTGGCCATGGGAAGATGCCAGCCTGGACGACATGGAGCTGGCCTACCGCCGCATGCGCGCCATGTTTGAGTTCCTCGACAAGCTTGGCGTTGACTACTGGTGCTTCCATGACAGGTGCTGCAGTCTGATTATGTTGTGATGACCGTCACATGCCTTATATTGCCATCAAAGACCCTCCTTGCATGTTGTAGCCCCAGCTTTCCAGGCCCCAAATATTGCTGCACAAATGCTGCGCCACCAAGCAATGAGCACAGGGACGGACCTGAGCTTGAGGCTGTCTTGATGGAAAGTTGACGCATCTGCTGCGCAGGGACATAGCCCCGGAGGGCGCCAGCCTGGCAGAGAGCAACGCCATGCTGGACAAGGTGGTGGAGCTGGCGGAGCACCTGCAGAAGGAGACCGGCAAGAAGGTGCTGTGGGGCACCGCGCAGCTCTTCAAGCACCCCCGCTTCATGCATGGAGCCGCCACAAGTGTGCCCCACATCATCCCTGCAGTAGTGGTTGAGAGCATGCATGATGTCAAGTCGCACAAGCTGATTACTCTGCCGGACAGATCATTTCTGCCTTTATGCATTGCCCTACCCGAGGTCTTGTTCAACTTGATTGATTCATTGCCCCACTGCAGAGTGCTGCCGTGAGGGTCCTCTGATCGAGTTGCAGGCGGAGCAGCAATCTGAATTGGAAAGTGTTTCGAGCAGGCCCGAACGCGAGCGTGCATGCGTACGCTGCGGCGCAAGTGAAGGCGGCGATGGATGCGACGCTGCGGCTGGGCGGAGAAAACTATGTGTTCTGGGGGGGCCGCGAGGGCTACCACACCCTCCTCAACACCGACCTCAAGTGCGCAGCCCCTAATCATGCTCACACTCCAATATAGCCCTCATGGTTCTTGATGTATCTACCCTCTTGCAGGTACCTCATAGGAATTGTTCAGACAGGAGCAGTTTTGATAGGAGCAGGTCTTACGAGGGACACAGGATAGTGCCGGCAACAATGTGAGATGCAGGGCGGGCTGATTGATGGTGGGAGTGCTGCAAAGGATCAGGGATGGTGTCAGATCGGTGATGGGAGTGGGGTGTATGCAGGCTGGAGCTGGACAATCTGGCGGCTTTCCTGAAGGGTGCCGTTGCGTACAAGAAGAAGATCGGCTTCAAGGGGGCACTGCTGCTTGAACCCAAGCCCCAGGTAACTCTCACATGCACTGTTCAATCCCTTATAAGTATTTCCTGCTTGTCAAGTTTGAGACTCGAGCGAGCTTTGCTGTTTATTTTGCTTCGCAAGGCAGTACTGAGTGGGCTGATGGGAGGGAGGTATGTGAGTGCAGGAGCCAACAAAACATCAGTACGACTGGGACGCTGCCACAACGATGGGCTTCCTGAACCAGTACGGCCTGTCGGACGAGTTCAAGCTGAACGTTGAGTGCAACCATGCCACCCTGGCCGGCCACTCTTGCGAGCACGAGCTGCAGGTGCACCACTCCACCAACTGCTCACTCCTGCATTCTCCATCCCCTGGTTCCACGCTCATAGAGGCTTGCAGCAAAAGCGCCTATTCATGAAATAGACCGGCCTGAATTTCTGACACATGCATGTCTATCCCATGCAAGTCCATGCATCTTCAGGCCCCCAGCAATTGCACCATGCATCTCACCAAGAGCCTGCCTTCTTACAATTACAGGCACTTATTTGATGTATCGCTGCGTGAGAATGGGTTTTTTTTAAGCTTGAATTACTCTGCAATTTGTTGTCCTCCAGTGCTGATGTGAGTTCTGTGAGCCCGCAGCTGGCGTCGGCGTACGGCAAGCTGGGCAACATCGATGCCAACACGGGCGACGCGCAGACGGGCTGGGACACAGACCAGTTCCTGACAGACCCCAAGGAGGCCACCCTCGTGGCCGCCGTCATCCTCAAGCAGGGCGGCCTTGCGCCAGGTCAGCCGCCAGCTCAGCTCCCCTATTCAGGCTCACCATGCTGCTTTCAGAGACTCTGCTCAGCTAATGCTTGCAGTACCCTCCTGAGCGGGTGTCCCATGCTTGCCTGCCCGGCAGCAGCACAAAGTTGTCCCACTGTGCTCTTTCACGCTTCTGGGAGCGGTTCTGGGCAGCTCCTAAAGGTCAACCATTAGTAAAGATATCGACCCTTAATTCCCTTGAATGGGTGATACGCTTCTAAACCCTAAATCCACCATTGCATTCTCCATGAAAAATTATCACTACAAGGGCCCCTCCCCTAAAGTTATTAACCCTAAATCCAACCATCCTGACCCTAAAGGTTGATACCGTAGCAAATGGTTGATCAATAGCGCCCGGGCTGGTCCTGTCAAAACCAGTGACAGGGCATCGTCCAGCAACATGCCAGGAATCATAGTGAGGGCTTAGATGATCAGGCAGGTGTCTGTGGCTGCAGGCGGCATCAACTTCGACGCCAAGCTGCGGCGGGAGAGCACGGACGTGAACGACCTGTTCTACGGCCACATCAGCGGCATGGATGCGCTCGCCAGGGGCCTCAGGAACGCTGCGCAGATGCTCGAGGTGCAGCTCTGACATGGACATTTCAAGGGCAGCGTTTCATGGATACTTGCAGTGACTGTGTTGATGGTGTGGCTGTCTGAGAGATTTGAGGCTGAATGCTTGCCTGCTGTGGGGGTGGAACAGGAGGGCATCCTTCCGGGAATGATCAAGGACCGTTACAGCACCTACTCAAAGGGGGTTGGCAAGAAGATCAGGGATGGCAAGGTCAGCCTCTGGGACTACACATGCTTGCATTTCACCTTGACCCACAAACTTGCATCAAATTGATACAGACTTTTGCACGCTTGGTTTCTTACGCGGCAGATTGTTGTACTTTGATGATGATGCCATGATGATGCTGTGCTGGTGTGTGCCAGGTGGACTTTGTTGAGCTGGAGAAGATTGCTCTGGCCAGCGCGGATCCAGCAGAGGATCTGCCGAGTGCGCAGGCCGAGTTGTATGAAATTGTTCTGAGCAGATACATCAGATAGGTTCAGACAGGTCCTGGGTGGCTGGACCTTGGTGAGCACGAGCCACCTAGGCACATTACCTAGTGACAGGCAGGTTTTAGACTGGGCCAGTTGACACCATAGACTTTCCTTGCTGTCCAATTTTCCATGCATATTTTGATAAGTGAAGCCGATTGACTGACTGACTGGGATGGATGTTGGGGATGTTTCTTTGTCGCGTGTGTTTTGGTATTGTAAATTGACTTGATAATAATTCATTACTTCGGGACAGTGCTCTCAGAGGCAGGCAGATAGATCCAACTTTGCAAGGGGTGACACACTGAAAGAGATCTTGAAATATATTCATGCTCATTTTGCCAATCGTCCTCTCTTTACATTAGGGATAGTGCACATCAGGGTAGAGCCCTGTACAGTGAATTATTGTAGTCCAACGTACGTACCAGTGTAGAGATCTGCAAGAGGCCGACCACTTGTACAAGCACATTGACCTAAGGGAAGCTACATATATAATACCCCAAGGATTTTGCTGGGGCAACATAGATCATATTTATCGCGCACTGCCTTATGACTTAATCAATTCAGAGCACAATAGGTAAACAAGGAATATTGCAAGCAGCTTCGATATCTGCATCCCTCTTTCCTTCCGATTAGTCTCAAAACACTTGTTCAGATTTCCTTCAGATCTGCGCCGTGCAATATGCCACGGCAACAGGTACTCGTGCACATCATGATGATTGGGCAAGCCTCATTCATTCGTCAGGCAAGCCCCCTCGTCAGGCAAGCCCCATCCATGAGTGTATGGTGGCAACGCACGTTGAACAAGTGAGATAATTTGAAAGGGCAGGGGGTGTCTAGATGAGGGATGGCTCCATGTGGGCAGGGGTGGCGAAGCCGAGCAAGTTCAGGTATGTGCCAGTGATGTTGGCCAGACCGGCGTTGGGCAGGTCATCCCTGAACTTGATGCCATCCGGCAGCCCAGGGCCGCCAATCGCCACCGGCACGGGAGCCTGCAACGAAAGCAGCTTCTCTTACATCACACTTTCAGACAAAGCACTGCAGAGGCAGATGTTGCCAGGGATAGCATCTTCCCCCAGTGATTTATCCACTATGTGGGTGCAAAGCAACACTAGCAGGCAATTTTTGCAAGTTGTAGCAGTGATGCAGAAAAGCCAAAAGCGCTCAGTGCGAGCACGTGGCAAGGCGAACATGAAATAGCACCAAGTGCGCTCAGCAAGATAGCATGGCATCGGGAACACAAAAAAGTAGCAAAGCAGGCTCAGCAAGGTGGACATGAAAGAGGAGTGGGCGCGCACGAGGGTGTGGGAGGTGAGGGGCAGGGGGGCGCCGGAGTCGGCGAAGAGGGGTGCGTTGGTCTTCTTGGCGCGCTGCACCATGTCATCCGCGTTGCCGTGGTCGGCCGTCAGCAACCAGCGCCCGCCAAGGGACTCCACCGTGTCAAGGAGCTCCTTCACGCACTTGTCTACCAGCGAGCACGCGCCCACGCACGCCTCAAGATCGCCCGTGTGGCCCACCATGTCTGCGCGCACAGCCACATAATGTGTCAGAAACTTTGCATTCCATCGCAGCGCGCAGAGCCCTGACTCGACGTATTGGGTGGGACATTGGTCTGCACAAGGCATGGTGTACGCGCAACAGATAAGACCTCCTTTCAATGTCTTCTGCAAGGCGAAGGCACAGATGAATCCTTGCCATGCATAAATCATCCAATGACGCATGCAGGAAACACGTCGCATGCGGATCTGAATGTGTCCTGGCACTTGTCACCCTGTAGCAGTCTGGGCGATCCGGGAAGGATCCGCGCATGATGATGGCTTTAAAAGGGGCGGTCGACACACTCACCGGGGTTGGCGAAGTTGATGCGGACCATCTGGTACTTGCCAGAGAGCAGGGCCTCCTTGCCGGCCTCTGTGATTTCGCGCGCCTTCATGTCCGGTGCCTCGTTGAAGGGAACAGCGTCACTGGGGATCTCCACATACGTCTCCAGGGCCTCCTTGAAGTAGCCGCTGCGGTTGCCGTTCCAGAAGAATGTCACCTGCAGCCGCCAGGCCCCACACTGTCATTTCAAAAGATGCAAAGACCTCTTCACCCAGTTTTCTTTCCCAAGTGTTTCGAGAGTACTGACTGTCGATCAAACACAGTGCCAAGTTGCATGCAGGACTGATCGGTTCATAAAAATCCGGCACTTCAACTTTAAGCAAAGGCGCCTTCCACTGTGTCCGGTGCAAAGCAGCTTCACAATCCTCAAAAGCATCTTAAATGAGCTTCTGGACAGATCCACGATCCTCAAGAGCTTCTAAGCTCCTCAAGCGGCTTCTCAGCTCTGCAAGACAGCAGATGCAGCAGGGTGGGCAGGAGCGCACGTGGCCAAATTTCTGGGTCTCAGAGCAGGCGAAGGTTGAAACGCCGGCCTTAGCAAGCAGCTCGCCAGAAACGCCGGAGATGGCCGGGGGCGGCACCAGGAACCTCGCCGGCAGCTTCAGGTCACCGTCATACTGCATCATGCCCACAAACCTCGTCTGCACACACACGACACATCCAGTCAGCCACTCGAGTCAAGACCATTACTGGGCCATCAAGAAAAACAAACAGATTGCTGCTACCCTGACAAAGCTCGACTTGCTGACCGACAGACAACAAGACAGGCAGCCCGCGATCTCATCGAGCTGAGGATGAGGTGAGTGTGTGGTGCTGAAAGGGGACCTGTCAGGAAGAGGGAATGGGAGGATCACCTTGGGGAAGCGCTTGCGGTCAAAGGCATTGAACTCCTCGTATTCAAAGGCCTTGCTGATCTCCACCATCCTGTCCGCTCTGAAGTTGAACAAAACCACTGCATCGCCGTCCTGCCCACACACATGACCCCATTTAGCTAACTCACTCAATTGCCAAATGCTTTAGCTGTTGTCAATTTCAGCGAGCCAACTGTTGACATCACAGCCCCAGCTACTGGGCATTAGGGCTTCCTCACCTCGATTGTGCCCACTGCCTTTCCATCATCGTCTGTGACCACGAAGGGCGGCAGCCACTGGTCTGTGATCGCCTTGCTTCCGTCTCCCTCCTGCCGTGCATGCACCATTACATGTCAGCAATCAATTTTCAGGAGGACCTTCTGCTTGACCTACTTGACCAAATCATGGTCTTGAGGTGGACTGGGGTGGCCAGAACGGTTAGGGCATGGCCCTCACCCTGAGGGTCTTGATCGCCTCCAGCGCGGTCGTGAACTTGTGCGGCGCCTCTCCGAGCACATGCGCCTGCCAGCCGCGCTCCACAATCTTCCAGTCCGCCTGTTCCACATCCCATCCAGCACGCGAGTCAGAAGCTCCCCTTGCAGGCCAAAGACTTCAGGCTCTTGACAGCCGTGAGTGAGGCAGCGACAGCTCCATCCAGACGGGATTGGGCAACGCGCAAGCACTTGTTGAAAATTCAGATATTGTATACAGGCATTTCGCCTTCCATGAGTACGCGCGGTGGGTGTCAGAGGGGAAGTACCTCGTAGCGGTCCATGGTGACGTGCATGCGGCCGCCCCCGGACGCGATTTTGGCGTCGCAGCCCGACAGCTCCGCCAGATCCTTCTCCAGCTCCTCCACAAACTTCACTGACGTCCCATCCGGCACATCGCGCCCATCCTGCAGCAGTTCACAGACATCTTACTTTCATATCTCCTTACCACGCCCTTTTCCTTTTGCTTGCCCCTGAACTTACTCCTTACCCTACTATCAGAGACTTCTTCGTCTACAAGGCCTATAAGCTGGAGGACCTTTTGACCATCCTGGTCATCACAGCGTTGTCTGACTCTCAAGAGGGGCAGTTTGGCGGTTCGACATTTGGAGCATGCACTGCAGGGCAGAGGTAGTGAAGAAGATAGAGAAAGAGCAGGGCAGTGGGTGGGTGGGTGACTAACCGTGAGGATGTGCACGCGGATGCGCTTGGCGCCATCCTTGGCTGCGCCCTTGAGGAAGCCAACGAGCTGGTTGCAGCGGCTGTGCACGCCTCCGTCGGACAGCAGACCGATGAAGTGCACGGTGTTGTCAGGGAAGGACTCTGAGATGTATTTCCAGCCATCCAGCTCGAAGGCTGAGCCGTTATCCAGCGCAATGTCCACCAAACGGGCACCCTGGTCGATCACTTGACCAGATCCTGTGCATCACACGATAAAATGAACATTCCCACTGTTGCAGCCCTGGTGGTCAAGCCTAGCCAGACCTGCTTTGTATTCTGGCAATATATGGACATACGTCACCAGAGTGAAGGACAGAGACAAACGTACGATGATTGTCGTACCCAGTGCATTGTGTCCGACCTCGCTGTTGCCCATGTCTGCATCACTTGGTAACCCCACTGCAGTGCCATGAGCACGCACTGTGCGCCACCGCCCTGGCACCTCCTTCAGGGCATCTGTGACGGGGGTTTCGGCACTATGAATAGCATTGAATTTATCCTTGTTTTCGTTCTCACCCCAGCCATCGAGGATACAGACAAGGACTGGCTTTTCTGCCTTAGGGATAGTGTCGTGGGGCTTCAACTCTGTGTCGATCGTCATGGCGACGATCTGTTTCAAGATTATCCTGTCTTCTGGAGTACTTTGGATGGATGCTTTGTTAGAAATATATTCTTTGGAGGCGATGCAATATGCCCTAGCTCAGCTCATCGGCTTCGAACGAGAGCAAAACCCCTACTCTTATAAGCCCTATCTCAACACCAGAAGCAGGAGCAAGCTTTGGTTGAACCAAGTCGGGTCTTTTCTAAGGAGATCAATACAGTCGTGACGTCCAAGGTTGGTGCTGTGAATTGCAGTTGTGACGGGTTCTGGCAGGTTCAGCAACCTAAGTTGATCTCAACATCGGAAGGGCTTCGTCTGTGCTTTGTGCATTAGAACTAGCCAATCGATATGGAAGAGGGCACTGTTGGCCTGTGCGAGGTTCAAGGCGATGACTCCGATATCAAATACATCGCCACACGACGTCTTTCTTCCACTCAGCTTTTATCCATGTGGTATGCTTCCGGAACTAGGTTCCCGTTTTCGCACAGCTTCTTACGGCGCAAGAACGTTGTAAACGGATACATAATTCAATATTGCATATTGGTGTGGAATTGTTGCTGCACTGGGCAACCCTCTGCAAGAACCTTGTTGGGACTGAAAGCTGTTGTTCTGCAGCTTGGCGATTGTTGTTGAGTCCATGAACATCACGATCGCCTACACAATCGGAGTGTATATGGTCAGAAATTTGCTCCAGGACGCAGATCAAAGCAAAATTGCCACTCTGACAGGACTCCTGGTGAGCACGTTGTCCTGCCTTTCGGTGGGCTGTAAGAGTATCGCATCCACTACTCTTCTTTTCCTGACCATTCTTCCTGGTGATGAACCTTGTTTTAAACCAATTCTCGGGTGCTTGCAGTCCTCCTTTTACAGCCTGGGCCAGCTCACAACAGCTTTTGCTTGGGGCACACTGAGCGACATGTATGGCCGGAAGCGCTTCATTTTGATGAGCAACATTGTGAGCACTCTCAGCATGCTCTGGTTTGGCCTGGCTCCCTCCTACACCAGCGCCGCTGCAGCCCGTCTTGTGGGAGGGCTCTTCAACTGCTCGTTCACGTGAGCGCACTCTCCCATGACATCTGCGCTGATGTACGGGAGGTGCTTGGCATTGGTCAGAAGCTCTTTATACTCAAGTGCATGGGCTGAGGAACTGACATCCAATGCTCTACAATCTGACTTTCACTCATGCACAGGAACGTGCGGTCCATGATTGGGGAGTCTACTGATTTCACATCACAAGCTGTGGCTTTTGGCTACCTGGGTTTGGCCTTTGGAGTTGGAACTGTGCTGGGTGCGCAGTCGTCCTTCACATTCTCACTTCTCATGACACAGGGCAAGCATGGAAACAAGTACGCTGCCTCTTTTTGTTGATGAGTCCGCAGCGAGCCTGATGGCTACCGGTGTGTTTGCACAGGGCCACTGGTGGGCGGAGCTTTGTCAATGCCCTGTGAGAATGTTGGGCCTGGGTTTCCCCTGTGCGGCGAAGGCCACCTGAACGCCATCAGGTGGGAAGCAACACTCTCCTTGACGGAACAAGTGGATGCCATGCCTGCCTGAACCCGCATTGACCAGGATGGGTGGACCGAGACGTCTGCTTGTGATTTTGCTTGAGGATGCACCCCTGTGATCAGTGGGTATTGACAAAACAAATTGACATTAACAAAATCAGTGTCAGATGTCTGATGCACACGCAGCAATTGAACATCTATGAAATGATGGCAGGCCTTTTTTTCTGCCCTGCCTGGTGACGGCGCTGGTTTCAGCGGTGGCTGTGGCCTCCAACGTGTTCCTGATGAGCGAGACGCTACCGCGCATCGTGGAGGCGCGCCGAGCCAAGCAGCTTGAGCAGGAGGGCGAGGCGATTGTCCCCCTCCTCATCGACGACCTCACCCCGGGACAGACTGTACCTGACATAGAAGGTGGGCAGCCCATCTTTCATGCTATTTACGATAATTAACCTGTGACAGGGTGCAAGCCATTTGCTTGCATACAATCAGCTGTGAATTGCCCTGGAAAGCCTCAATAGTAGTGCACTATGAGCCTATTGTATTGAGCGTTTACACCCATTTTGCTGGTCCAGGGGGAGTCCCACCTCCACTGGAGGAGCCGGTCAGCATTGCAGACGAGAGCGCGCCGCACGGCAGCATCCCCATCGGCAGAAGCCCTGCAAATGCAGACCGCCTTCCCAGGAGCTTCCGCCCCAAGCACATCGCAACTTCAAGCCCCGACGATGTAAGCCTGCCGGACATACATCCTCCTGCTTGTGTGCCTTCATCGAAAGGGCGCTGCATGCACTTCATGCAGGACTTCTTTGGCAGGTTGCGCAACATGATGAAAAGCCAATCTGCATGGATGTAGCAGCAGGAAAAATGGAGTGATATGCTGCAATGCAGGTGCCGTTTCTGCAACTGGGCACGCCCTTCTTGATGACCAGCACGGTGTCCGCCAACGTGGCGGATGACATGGCGGAGTTTGAGGCGGACAACCCGGGCCGCTGGACTGAGGAGCGCTTCAGAAGCAGCTCCTCCGGCTTCTTCCGCAGGTGCACCTTCACTTCATTATACACCCCATAACATCCCGAGCCTGCCCCTGTGGCAGATTTGCCTTCACTTCCTTCTCTGACGCATGCACAGCCTGCCTTCCAGGACTGAGGACTGGTAGCCTTGTTCTGTACAAGAGGTGTCAAGTGAGAATATCACCACAGTGCAGTTGCAAGTGCAGAAGGGATGGACTAGCAGAAAGGAACTGCAGAAGATAAGTGGCCGGCGCTTTTCAGGGTGACCATGGATGCGGCGGTGTCGTCGCTGGCGGCCGCAGATGTGGGCGCTGACGTTCTGGAGGATTTCGAGGCGCGCGGCGGCGGCGGCCGGCACGTGCATGCGCCCGCGCAGCCGCCGCGCCGCGTGGCGCCCACTCATGTGTCCCTGCTGTCGCGCGCCATCCCCCGTAGCGTGTTCGCCGACAGCGAGGTGTGCATCTCCTGCTGCTGTCCGATGATGTCATGCCACTCAAGATCCTGGAGGCTGTTTTTGGAACACTAATGTTCCAAAAACTGTTGAAGAAAATAAGAGACTGACCTTGCCCGGTTGCATCATGCCTCCCGCTGTGCCAATCTAAGGTCCTGTGTCAAGGAGAGCAATGATTGCTGTGCTGTGTAGCCAAGGGCTCACCTGTGGCTGGCAATGGCCTATGTGGGGCACCATTGCACTGCAGCCAGGAACAGCTTGAAGGTTTCTGGCATGGTGCAGGAGGCAGGTGCTTCTTCGCCGAATGGGGCCCAGCAGCGGGAGCTGGAGGGTATTGCGGAGGAACAGGCGCCCAAGCCTGCAGATGTGGATGCAGCAGAGAATGGGCAGGGCAGCAAGCCCGCAGATGAGGATCCTGAGAAGGCATGGTATAAGGACCCTCTGGTGGGTTGCTCTTTCTGGGAGCTGCAGATATTATTTGTTCTGGATGTATAATGCTGAGATGTGCTTAATCAAGCGAAGACCAAAAGCTTGCACCTGTCTCGTTGAGATGCCGTGCAGTCAATATTGAGGATTTAATAAAGAAGTGCACCCACTTCTGTATAGCAAAAAATGTGATGACGAGGATTCGTGCGCAGGTGCTGCTCTCGTGCTGTGGGTACATGATGATCTGCTTCATGTTCAACATGCTCGATGAGCTGTTCCCAATCTTCGCAGCAGCCCCCATCGCAACCGGAGGTGAGCACCCATCCTCCCAAGAACTACTGCTGCTCCTTCCTGCTGCATGCCGCCTCCTTAGCACCAGGCCTCGTCTTCACTGAAGCCCTGTGGCTGCCACGGTATTTGCTTCTCTGTAACTAGCAGCCATGCATGAGGGGCCATGAATTCTGGACAAACCCCAAGCAACTGAAGCACTGCATTTCCCCTCTCCCAGGGCTGAGCTTCTCGTCGGCGGATCTAAGCCTGCCGCTGAGTGTTTCCGGAGCGGCGCTGATGGTGTGGAGTCTCTTCATCTTCCCGACCGTACAGACGGCGCTTGGGGCCTGGATGTGCGCGGTTACGGGCCTGGCCGTCACGGTGCTGCTGTCTGTGGCGCTCGGCTGCACCTCCTTTTTGGCGGCGGCCGGCCTCTCCCACACCGCCGTGCTGACCGCGCTACTGGCGGTCATGGTCCTGAAAGTCTGCGCGCAGCAGATGTGCTTCCCCACCTCCATGGTGCGCCACTCCCTCTTGGTTTTGCCAGCACGCACTATTGACATGCTCAATGATTGTGTGACCAAGCTCCTCCGCAGAAAAGCACCAAACTCGCCCTTATCTCATGAGACGTAAAGCTTGCCATGTGTTGCTCTTGACACTCTGGATCAAAGCTCAGCTATGCATGCGGTGTCCATTTTGCCGGGCATGCGTTGCACGGATGCACCTGGTGATCACTCTTTGGTGTGCGCGCAGGCAATTGTGAACCGCTTTGCGCCGGCGGCCTATCGCGGGGCGGTCAACGGCACAGCGCAGTCAATGGCTTCGGCTGTCAGGGCGCTGGGCCCTTTCCTGGGGGGTGTGATGTGGGCAGTGTTCTCTGGGCTGGATGTTCCAGGGCACCAGCTGTTCCCCTTTGTCATTATCAGCGTCACGTCAGCGGCAACTGTACTGTTGTACCAGTTCCTGCCCCGCATCTGAAATGTCCGGAGAAGTCTGAGGTCTTGTTCAGGAAGACACAAGTCAGAAAGCTTGTTCCTGCAGTTGCTTCTTGTGCTGCAGAAGTGTACTGGTGGAGTGATCGAAGAGAAGTTGTGTGCCAAAGCGCGCATTGAATACTGTCAACATTGCAACGTCATGAGTGAGCTAGTAGAATGGAATGGAATGGTGCATGCGGTGCATCTTAAGGACTTGGTGAAAGCAGACATGCTGTCCAGGGAGCATTTTCCAGAGACTGAAGTACAGACTTGTACTGTTGAATGATTTCAGTCCAAGGTGCTGATGTCCTGCAGAAATCCAGAGATTCTGAAGATTATTTCTTTGCCCTATTCTGGAACAATTTACAGATGAAGTCCCAAGTTGTCTGTAAGACAAGCTGGATAGCTTGCCAGCGTGCCAAAAGTGTTTGTTATACTGTTTAACCTTTTACTTGTTTGTGGCACAATGATGCTCGAGGCGAGAACCCGGGTTCCTCGAGTATTTTCAGCTTATGAGCTGGTATGTACAGCATTGAGGAGGAATGAAGTTGGTGCTTTTAGGCCAAGGGTGGGGATTAGGAATCCCTTGCCCTCAATTGACAATGAGCTGGCGTTTGCAATCCCTGACCCACTCTGCTTCGTAATTTGGCGGTCACAAATAAGCCATCGTCATAATATGCGTTTATTTGAAATGAGACGCTTAACATGCTGGAAACACCTGTACTCATGAGGGATCAAGAAACACCTAGCGCAGAATTGCGCAGCATGCTTATGACATTGAAAGCTGTAAACGAGTCTGTCATGTCTGGCACAAGAAATTTATGATATCATCACTGTGGCACATTCTGCTCAATTCAAGCACCGTTGTTGAGAGCCCACAAGCTAGCGCAGTGCTGAGAGCAATGTCAATATCATCACAGCATTGCAGTTGCTCCTTGGCCTGTGGTATTTACTACCTAGGGTCAGATTGACAGGTACCTATATCACACTTGTTCAGGCCCTGAGACACCGCTGTTAATACTGAGTTAGCTGAAATTCTTCATCTATACTGGGACGGTCCAAAATTGCATCTGGTCCAAATTTGATGAGCAGGTTAATCTGATTTATGAACAATTCAACTTCCTTGGCCTCTTCGCCCATTATTCCTGCCGTGTAACATCCTTTCTCTCCATGTCAAGAGTATGTTCACATGTCTGCACCAGAACATTGCTGCAGCGCTACAACTAGCTGCTCAAAGCAAGATAACCTCATCACATGTCATAGAACACCAATAAGCCTGGCCCCACACCCAACAGCAGGGGCAGGGTCTGGCACATCTGACCACAGGACACTGTCATGACTGGTCACAAATCAAATATCCTTCTGCTTATTTCTGTCCCTGCTCGTGATCTTGGTGAGATTCCCAGGGCGGGGGCCGATGCGGCCAGTCGCAGTGTCCAGGTACTGCGCTGTGCTCAAGTCCACCTTGCTGAACCGCACCTGCAGGGTCAAACACTCGTCACTTGCAGGTTCCCAGAGTGCATATTGTGCATTTCAAGTGCTCACAGACAGCCGCTGCCGCACAGTGCAGATCGCTTGGCTCACAAGCAGCGAAGCGCTCGAACCACTCCAGGCCATGAGCAAAAAGATGCCATGCTGCAAGTAGCATGAAGGATTCCCTCACAACGCTAGAGGGGACAATGAAGGTGTGTGGGGCTTCTGAGTTGTCAGCCTCAGAAGTAGATAGGAGCGGCACCCCATGCCAGGCAAGGACTTGAGAAGTAGGCTCAGTGCAAGGCCTTATTGCCTTCGTTCAGTGATAGCTTGGAGAGCAGAAAGCCGTCTGGCAAGTGGCGGCAGCACACCGTGCCGAGGAGGGACTCTGGGAGCTCGTCGCGGGTGTGGCCCTCCAGGACAATGCCCATATCCACGACGAGGCTCTTGGTGGCGCCTTGCACCAGGCCCACCACAGTGGCCGCCACGCTCGAGGATCCCACGTCTATGTCCACCTCCACGTACCCATCGCCCCTGTCCAGACAGCGTCACTGTTCAGGCAGCGTGGCTCTCGTTTCCGCAGCACTGTTTGCCATCCAGCTCTTCCTGATGCGTTCAGGCCATGGGCAATGACATGCCTTTGGCCAGCATGCAAGTGCATGCATTCAAACCAGGATTCTAGGAGATTATTGGTCCCACTCAGTATGGTATGGCTGGTTATATAACACTTTATCAGGATAATTATGGAATATGCAGCTGACAGGTGAAGGTGGGCACGCACTGGAAGTATTTGGCGGTGAGCTTGTTGCCGAGGAGGCAGGGCGTGGTGCCCACGGACTGCTTGATGATCCACGACCCCTGCGTGACGCGCGGGATCAGCTTGAACGTCGCGTTGCGCTCCCTGTCGCCCCCCGCCAAGAACCTACAATCGCGGCATCCATTCTCAGCGCTTGGCAATGTCTTTCCCGCGCGCATGACAAGCAAGAGTTCCCATTGCTGGCATCAAGATGCAAGTCCTGTGCAATGCTGCCCAGACAATGGTGGCAAGGCACCACTGGAGCACACACACTGACACCGTAAAAGCAGCAGCATTCGGAAGCCTCCCAGACATTGCTGACTGCTTGCTGGTGCATTGAGCGTGGGAGGCGGCATGCACCTGGCAAGGGAGAGGTCAAAGGGGGAGTCGGGGTCGGAAGCGCGGCCGTTGTCGCTGCCCTCGTCCAGGCTGCCGGGGCCGCTCCCACCGCGCGGCGTTGGCAGGCTCGACAGCCCGCTCGATCCAGACCTGCATATCCCCCATGCAATCCCCCTCAAATAAACTCCCTCAAGCGGACGGGAAGCCACTTGAGAGTCCCCAACTGCGGCGAGCAGATTGGGAGAAGGCCCAGCCCGACGACCTCTGTCCTTTGGACAGAAAAGTATTCTCCCGGCAAGCACCGCCGCCCCTATTACTTTTAACGTCAGGCCACAAGCACTGTGCTGCAAGGGGATGGGGCTCCCAGTGAGGCACAAGGCCAGACTGATGTAAGAGCAGGGGCATGCCTGTTGAGGCTGGGCACGGCGCTCTCAGACTGATCGGCGTCGGCGGCCCAAGACATGACGAGGGAGAAGGGCTGTGCCGAGGGCACCATGATGTTCACAATGAACGTGAACGGTGCCTTGCTCTTCCTGCATGGGCAGCCAGCACTTCAACACTTCTGGCTCCAGAGCTGATAGTTTTGGGCATGTAAATGCAAAGCCATTACACAACTCTCGGTGCCCAGAAGCCAAGGGAAGATGGTAATCAGAGCAACCTACAGTATGAAAGGTGACCTGCATTAAGGTGGCCCCAAGATTGCAGGGCACCTTTCATGCTGCAACCAAGAGGCAAGACCGAGCTGCAGAAAGACAGAATACACGTGGAAGGATGGCGTTGCAGGGGCACACCTGAGGGAGGGCAGGTAGCGGGCGATGTGGAAGGTTGGCGTCTCCATTTCCAGCAGGTCCACAGCCGCCAGCGCAAACAGAGGGTCGTCTGCCAGCACCTTCTTCTTGTCGCGCAGATAGTTCGGCCCCCGCACCTGCGCTCATGCCACAAATATTGCATCAAACTCATGCAGGTTATTTAGGTCTTCTGGCTATGCCACCAACTGCCATCAAGCTGTATTGATGACGCCCCACTATCTGTTCTACCAACTCCCATCAGGTTGAGTTGATGACTTCTCACTGGCAGAGCACTCTCCAGCAGGCCAGTGAAACCTGCATGCACAGGAGAAAGCAGTCGATGATGGGCACATGCAGGATCTGTGTAGACAACCTAAGAGGATGGAACACCTTGAAGCCTGCGTTGCCGGGGCAGCTCCAGAACTGCTTGTCGCAAGTGCCGGTGGCGCAGGCAGTCAGGTCGGGATCAGGCGCCTCCTCTGCCAGCAGCCCATCGCTCTCCGATGGCCCCTCCTGTGCCGCCCCATCCTCGCTTGGTGCATCCACCCTGCACAGCAGCGCCGCACTTTTGTCAGGCATCTTCTTCAGTACTCGGCAGCACAACCATGCAGCTTGTGAGCTCCCAGTCCCATCCACACCTGTTCTTGGCTACTCTGCATGAAGGTGGTTGGTTTCAAACTCGGCAAGCTAATTTGATTGTCCACAAGCAGTGAGCGTGGCCAGCACATGTAGAGCGCGTTGGGAATTTGGCAGAGAATGGGTGTCAGAGGCGCGCACTGGGCGGGTGTGAAGATGGAGGTGGTCTTGCGGCTCGCGAGGCGGCTGGCGCGCGCCAGGCGCTCGGCAGCTGTGTTTGAGGGCGAGGGCGTCGGGGGCGGCGCCTCGTTGGAGCCCATCAGGAAGGGGCGCGTCACGAACCGCTCAGCCTCCGCCTGCGCTTACAAAGGCCAGAATATTTGCTCAGCGTGACAAGACAGCTGATAAGATTACAGCATTGAAGCAGAAGAAAATGCACATGTGAGCCAGATTGCAGGCAAAAGAGTAGGGAGAAGAGCTGCTTATAAGTAAATATAAAGTGTATTGACGGGACAGCAGCACTAAATCAGAGACAATGCACGAGTCTGGATGCTTCACAGGCTCCAAAGGGACCCTGCAGGTGCAAAACAGGAGGTTTGCGGGTACTGCACATAAGAGCAGTGGCTGACCCGGTTGCGCAGCATGACGTTGTGGTGCACGACTGGCTTGATGACGGTGTACCAGATGGAGCTCCACCTCAGCAGCGGCTGCGGCAGGCTGGTTGTCAGCATGTGCCGCACCCACCCGCCCATGTCAGCCTGCACAACCAAAGATCGCCATTTACAGAAACGCAATCACCAGCAATGACAAAAAGTGATTTATCACACCCAATTGTGCCTTCCTTTTTGCCACGAGCCCTGGGAAGGCAGTGCAGCAATGGGATGTAGAGCTCCTGAGCACGCAGCGTCATGCCAAAGGCTAGAACACTGGACAACACTTATCTTGCAAGGCAGACATGCACGGGCAGCTAGATTGCGACGCACCTTTATGACGTGCGTGATGAGGGTCTCCTGGCTGCTGGCATGGTTGGCATACTGAGCTTGCAGGGGTGCCAGAGTGTACCCAGAGAACTCAATCTGTAACCAGCATGCAGTTTATTAGAAACACATTTCCCTGCACAGCTGCCTTGAGCGCAGAAAAATGCATGCATAAAGAGGCACCCGCCTCTGCGCGGATGGGAGAGGTCCATTGGTAGAAGGGCGGGTCTGTGCGGGGGACCAATGGGTGATCTATGCTCTGCATCAGCACCACATAGGTCCCGTCGTCCTCCCTCCTGCACAGCACCATCGCACAGACACCCTCAGCATATGCTGTCCCAAGCAAAGCAACCATATCCGGGCAGAAGCACCAATAGTCACAACCAGCATTGTGATACAAGAGGCGCTCCGGAAAACGAGCTGATGCTCTGCAGGCCTGTGTCTAGAGCCCATTCTTAAATAATGCTTTGAGTCTTAGTTTGCCCTAAAAATATGCTGGCTCTGCATGCAGCAGGAGATGAGGCCAGGGGCGCTGACCTCCAGGTGCGCTTGACCACCACATCTCTGGGGGCCAGCAGGGTGGCGGCCCAGCCGCCGGGCACCCAGCGCCCAGTGAAAATGACGGTGTGGTCGTCCGCCTGCTCCAGCACGCGCGAGGACTGCAGCCCAATGTTAGACGCGCTGCGCAGGATGTCATTCTTCAGCAACACCTGCCGGCACATGCCCACACCCTCAGCCCAACTGGCCCTTGCAAGACCCTGCTCAGGACAACCATTGATCGCAGCGCAGGGCCTGAGCGGGGCGGCAGAGTTTTGCCACACTGCTCAGGAATATGAAGAGGTGTGATTGCAGTGCACAGAGGCTGGTCTTTCTGAAGGTGGAGAGGCTGAGCGGCTACCTCAGTCACAAGGCTGGGTGGCGCATGGACAATGAGGGAGACCATAATCACATCCTGGTTCTCCTCGCTTGTGCCGAAAAAGACTGTGACGCCGTCGTGGCAGTACCACGCCTCCCACAGAGTCATGTCCATCCCAGGAGAGTGCACATCTGCGCATCCGGCCCACCCATTTAGGACCCTCAACAAAATCGGCCACAAAGACAGATCGCGCATGGGCTCATCGATTTGAGCAAAGCCTACAAAGGGTTGTCAAAAACGATGAAGGTATATACCTGTTGGGCACGTCATGGATGGCTGTTCCAAGTGACTCATGTCCAGACTCTGCACCGCATGAAACAGAAGGCAGCTCAGCAGCACACCTTTGAATGCACACAGAGATGCTCTTGATAGCCCTTGCTTGCAAAGGCTGGCAAGACATATCAAGACTCCCCTTGATTGCAGACAACCACATAATGCATCAGCAAATCTGCAGGCGCAACAATGGCAGATTTGAAATACTTGAGTAGGGCCACCTCTGAGAAGTAGGAGGGGGCCGCCGACATGGCAGGCGGCGTGGCAGAGTCTGGGGACTGGCCCAAATCGCCGTCAGTGTCAAGGGAGGGAGTGATCACAGAGATGCGCGGGCGCTGGCCTCGCTGCAGACCCGGTGTGTCTGGTTGGTTGGAAGACCCACTCCTCGGCTGCACACATGCTTTCAACATGGCTAGAGGCATTTGGGAAGCGGCTCTAAGCACACGTCAAAATGTATGCATGCTTCTTCGTTGCATGTTGATCTGTGAAAGAGGCGATGGTGCTGCCTGAAAGCTACATGCACTTCTGTTCCCGGTAAAGAAAATATAAATGGAGGAGGTACCTCAGCAGCAGCTTTGGCGGCAAGATCCCCAATGACAGTCTGGAAAGTGGTGTACCACAATCGCGCTTCCTCCTCGTTGTGGAATGCAAGCGTGACTTTGTCTGTGTCCTTGATCAGGTGCTTGCCGTTGTGGAGCTTGAAGCAGAACTGCAGCCACACATCCTCTTCGTCCAAGGCATGATAGGCGGTCGGATATCCTTAGGTGAAGAAGAGGGTTTGTAAGTCAAGACGGCAGGGAGAACAACACCCACCAAATCGCGCTCCTGATAGTTCCCTTTTGCAAGAGCGAGAGCCGAGTTGTTCCTCCCTTCGTCTAGGATTCTGAATTTTCGTTCCTTCAAGATCCCAACTCTGTACCGGCGGTTGAGGGTCCACACTTGAGTCAACTTGTCTGAGCTTGCTTTCCTGGTGGTTCCAAACTTGTCCCTGCGAATCAAATGGCACACTCAAAATCAATCAAGAAATTTTGAGCTGGAACACATAAGAAACCAAGTCCAAACTAAGCTCCCTTCGTGCTCAAGGTCAACATCTGCTCCTTCACAAATCTCACTAAGTACTGCCTTCGTTGGTAAAAAGGTCCGGAAGGGGTTCTGCGGATGCTATCAAGGATTAATTTTGCCAGTGTCGGCGATGAGTCCATAACGTCCCTCACAAAAGGACGACTTCTTTGCTGGACCGTATGTCTGAGCTTTCAACTCCCCTTCACTCACAGCAAGCTCAGCACATAATGCTATCATCACGAACCGGTGGATTAGAGGCCAACAATCGAGTCTTACGGATATAAGAACGCCTTTCGAGGCTTCAATATTCCAGGGATGACAGCTGACTCCCGCAGTATCCACGTCTCTAAAAGCGGTGTGCTGATCTCCGTGCTAGAATCCTCTGCAACAGTCTGCATGCTGTGATGATGCTTGTCTTAGACCCAAAATGGATCCATCACGCCAGAACGACAGTGTACCGGTATTCCCTGAACTCCTTGTTTCGAGGCATGTGGGTAACACAAGCGATTCTTTACACGTCCTTTTTCGCAAGTGGCGATGCAGATGTCTGCAGGTTCACAGGGATGCAGAAAAGTGCCGAAAGGCTTTGATTCTTCAAAGTCGTGATTGGGAAGCAGTGCATGGTCACATGACCCCCTCACGTGCTCCAATATGATATTTGTCGGAGCGTCCCAGAATTTCTAGCCCAACGTGCCTTTCACAGCAATGGCACATGGCACAGCAAATTTCACCTCCAATGCAAACGCTGCCTTGTCACCACACCCTCCGATCCCTCATTTCCGAGCTTTTCACCCTCCTAGCCTCCCCTCTTTCCATGGGTCTCCCTACTCAGCGCCGGTCGCAACGTGCCACTCGCCCCTCCCTTCCTCGTGCTCGCCTCAGCGCCGCCCTGACCGCTACCACCGCCGCTTTCGCGCAACCCCTTGCACTACGCCCTCCCGGGACCCCGGCCGCCCACCCTCCGCCACTTCCGGTGTCGCCCCCACCCCTGCGATGCTCCACCCGCCTATGCCGCCCGTCCTCAACTTTCCTCCTTTGCATTGGGCAAAAATGAGAGCTTGAGGCGCGGGTCAAGATGTCCTCTTCACACGTACGTGTGAAACATCCTTGTGGGATGTCCCCCTGGCTGAGTGGCAGGGAAGAGGCGGGTGTGGTGGCCCTTGGAGATTACCATGTAGGTGATGGGGATGTCGCAGTCTCTGACGTCGCAACCGTTCAGCTCGCAGATCGCCTCCACAATCTGAGGGATCTCCAGGCGCTGCACCTGCATAGCCACATAGCTTGCATGTTCAGTCAGGTCCTAGCCGCTGCTTCTAGACTGTTTGCAGCGCTGCATGGTACTTGCGCCTGCTCCCTCCTATGCGCTAAACAGATAGCAGGGATGGATTTTTGTTTGTACAAATGTCATGGACATGGCATGAAACTGTACCTCGAGGTACTGGCCCTCTGACATGCCATCTTTGCACACAATTGTAGTGATCAGACTAAATCTACGAGCACAATAGAGCATGCAAATTTAGAAGAAAATCCCAAGCACAATCCATTGCAATTTATGATGGCATATCTGTACATGATGATGCGCCTTAGCTTGACTCCATGATTGCTCCTCCAGAGTTCTTTCAGCAGCTTGATTGTCGCCCCCTTCAAGTCCTGCACAACCCCAACAGAACATCCAAGCTATAAAGCAGCTGAAGTGCAAGCAAGTTCTGCTGAGACAGTGAGGCACATGCCAAACTTGTGATATCATGTCAGCCATGCTCGTTATGAAAAGTAGTGGCAGACGCGCGCTGATTTGAGCAGTGCAAACAAGTGTCGGAGCAGAGCGAGCTGCAGGTATGCATGGCTCACTGAGACGCACCCCCAAGATCTCAAACCGGTGGGCCTGCGGCGTGATGTGTGCGCCACAGCAGGACAGAGATTCGTCCAGCGAGCCAACAACAGCTGCTACGGATGGGCTACTATGGCTGAAACCGACATGGTGGGTCACATCCGCCCCTGTATGTGCCTAACAAGGAGATGAGAATTCCATTTGGGCAGAATGCAAGCAACACAGCACATCTTGGGGACCATGGCATGAACCTTAGGACTCACCCAGAATCATATAGGGCTCACGCACCTGGCATTCTTCCAGACAATGACAGGATCCGGCACAGCATTCTGCATGCATGGGCCCAGTACTCGTGTCGCAATCATTCAGGATGTCATGCGCTAGTTGGCATGCCGGAAGTTAAGCATCCTTGCCGGACATTACCAGCTCAGAGCTCTCATGACATGATTATGCCAAATGATGAGGAAATCACCTGGACAGCTCAGACGCCAGTGGCTTCTCCGGGGCAGGAGGAATACTCTGCAGCGAGCGACAAGTTTGCAGAAATGTAGCCAGGCAATGCTGAAGTGGCCGCCGAAGGTGAGAAGCTTTGAGCGCACCAACCTGTTCGATCGCGACCAACCCCTTACCTGAAGTGTGGCGCAGAATATCTGTATCTGACTGTCGCAATGGCCTCCACAACAAGACAACCAGCTTGGGCCACCGCCGCGGCCAAGCCCCGCGCCACTGAACGTGATGGGATGACAGTAGGGAGGGAAAAGGAGGCTCAAGAGCAATGAAACAGCAAGTTTGTCTCGGATAGATTGAAGCTGCTGAGATCATGAAAGTTTTGTCTTCTCTTCTCTCTGTCGCCAAGTTGGGGAGGGAAGGGCATGGGAAAATAGTTTAAGCGGGCTTAGTTGTCGATCGTGTTTACCTGTTTTGGCAAATGTCTTATGACGAACAGATATTGTGAATCTTCTGTGAAGACTCAGGAATCGATAGCACGAAGCTAGAACCAGATTTACGCTCTCGTTGCTCCATTCATCGCGATCAGGGAGCAGGCAACGCTCAGGACAATCTTCTGCCTCCAGTTTGTCGCTTCAAGGTGGAAATTCACTCGCTTGTTGCTTGCTCAAGATGGTGGTGCCAGCAATTCTGGAAGCGCTTCTGGCGCTTTAGAAGAGCAATTAAGGACCGCATTTAGTTGCAATGCTAGTTGAATGTTCAGCGGTACCTTACCGCATGAGCAGACTGCTCACTTGAAGATGTGATGAGGCTCTCTGTTCTGATCGGGTGTTTGGGTTCTCGGATCAGGAATGGCGACGCCTCCGGCCCATGCAACAAAGCTGCAAGCGGACAGCGACGCATCCAGAAACCGGATGGACATCAAGGCCAAACTGGAAAGTCCGTCTGGCTCAAGGTGATCAAACAACGTGCCCCTTGTCTGATATGGCTAGCGCTACTTGCTGTCAATGCCGTCGTTCCCCCAGGCTTGTTGTGTATTTTCACAATGCCGTGGGTGATATGTCTGTTGCTGCCTGCAGCTCTCCGTTCTCCTCAGACGTTGCACATTTCCCTACTGGCGACTACGAGACCATCGGGCAAGCGCCACTCAATTGTAGCGCTGCTCAGCTCAGCGTTCTGCAAACTCTCCTCTGTCCAATGTAATGAAGTCACATTGCATCCTTGCCGATTCCTCCTCTGAGAGGAAAGTCTGGGCTGCAGGTATCTGAAGATTCCTTCAACATATCCAGAACATTTTGAGTTCACAGCTAGGGTATACAAAACGAGTGAGGGCTGGAGCGGCTACTTCCCAAACATCCCTATCGCAAATGCGACAGGCGGTTCAGATTGGCAGGACTGGAAGGGAGTGAAGGCAGAGCTGAAGGTAAGTAGGGCAAATTCATTTTGCTAATGGCGTGCACTTTTGTGTAATGCCTGGTGCGTCAATGTGAAACATCCTCTCAACATTCGAGTCTGAGAAGGGCGCTTGCTCTGGAATGTAGGCCCTTATGCTGGATCTCGTGGGAGTACTGGTGTATCAGGGCATGGACCCTCCTGTTCCCATTTGCAAGGAGGTCGAGGACAGGCAGGGAGTCACAGGCATACCTCTCACGCCGCAGCTGACACAGGAGTCTGAACGTGTGTGCACCGTCAAGGTATCTGTCAAGGAAGCGTGCGAGCTCTTCGTGTCCAGCCCACCTCCCTGTTTCGAGGATTCAGAAGACGTGTCAGCGGCAAGCATTCCAATCACATGAAGGTGCTCTTTTCCCAGGCATATTGGTGAAGGAGCTAGCGTGTTTGTCTTCTTCCCTGAGCAAGTAGCAATACGCTGAGGAACATAATCATAGGGCTCAACGTGCTTCGATGCAAAGCTGCTGAGAATGTTGTGAACATAATCGCCAATAGTGATCGTTGGTTCTGCCAGACTGACAGGTCAGGTGAAATATGCAGCACAGTACTGTACGTACATACATAATGTACGTACGTAGTATAAAAATATATGGGAGCCATAAGCGACCCAAATCCTGCAGATACCATCCATACATATACTGTAAATCATATATGATTGGGCAACACATTGGGGCAAGCTTCGCAATGAAATGATCCTGCCTGTGCCCTGAGTCCCTCAACCAGCAACGCTTGTGTGCATGTGTGCAATGTAGTTCTTTCTGCTCCTGTGCCGGGGAACTATTGCAATGTTCCTGCATAGCATTCAGCTGCAAGGCAGCCCTTGCTGTTATGCCTCTCTCTCTCCCCCCCTCTCTCTCTCTGCATTTTGCTTTGCCCGATGGTCATTTGCCCTGAGATTCCCTTGATTACAGCACAATATTCTTTCTGCAATGCTGGAGCAGAAAAGACAGCATCCACACTTTGAGAGCAACTCATATTGACAGCTTCGCAAAATTTCCTAGTTATCTGCTGGAGGACTGGATTTGGATCTGCACTGCAGCAGGCAATACAAATGGGTCCCAGCAGGCAAAATATCCCATCGTAATTTTCCTTCCCCTTTGATGTGACATTGCATAATGCTCTGGATCCTAAGGCACTCTGAGATGATATTTGAGACCATAACACCATCCCTAATATTAGTGTGCAACCACCAAAAGTAATAAGTCCAAGGGCACATGCAATATAGCTGTTGCCGCGGCCAGTACGGCCCAGACAGAGAGTGCTCTGTCTGGATCAGCTGCATTTACATTGCCTCATATAACCGTCATAAGTGCCAGAAGTCACCATCCACCGCGCATCGGCCACGTTCATTTTACAAATTCATTACTGTTCCGGGAGGACATGAATGCTCAAGACTCGATCTAGGAGGTCCAGCACATATGCCGGAGATGTCGCCTGGGCCAGAAGGGGCCCTGTCAGCGTGAGGTCCCCTGCATGGATCTTTGGCAAGTCGCCTTCAGTCACACTGCCCAGAATGAGCTGCACTTCCCTGTCTGGCAGCTGCACCAGTTGCGCCAGAAAATCACCATCAATCGCTCGCAAGCTGCCACCTGAAGAAACAAACCAGAAGTGATTTGAAGGCACTTGGCATTGAAACCCACAAAGGAACACAGCAAGGAGGAGCTGAAGCACAACTGTGACAGAGGTGCCAGATTGCTCCAGGACATGCACTGCACTCATCGCTGAGGCGTTGCATTGCACGCAGAGTCGGTGACACAACTAACGGCTTCAGTGGGCTAAGAAGGCAGATTCTGGTAATGTATGGGCCTTTTGGGTCTCAAAACCAGCCGTTGGGTCGGACTCTGAAAGACAGCACCTGTGAGGCTGTGGGCTAGGGTCTTATTTCCGCCAGCGCTGGCCTCAACTGCGGATCGGAAGGCGCTGTGGCTGGCCCCAGAGAGCGGCCCTGCCAGGCTGCTGCGCGCCAGGGCGGCCTCCACGGCTGCCAGCACAGCATAGGCCCCCGCACTCAGCGCCGATAGCTGCACCAGAGCACCTTCTGCCGTGCACACGATTGGCGCCGTGCCCCTCGCCTCTCTGCAGATGCAGGTCAGACTCCCTGTGGCACATGAGGGACAATCTTAGTCACCTCATCTGAGTACGACCGGCCCTGCAGCTCTGCCGCAGCCTCTATGCAACCTGATGGGTCCATGGTACTATACAGACAGGCAGTGATGCAGGTCAGCCAAGGACATCCGCAGCGGCAGTCATCTCTCAAATGAGCAGGAGATCCGCAGTGTCTCTTTCAGATGTCAGTTCCTGAAGAGGTGACGTGAACAGCAAGACAATGTGTCTATAGCATTGAAAAATGCGCCAACAGCTGGGGAGCCCAATCGCTGCATTCAGTTTAGCCTGAATTGCGGTGCAAGAGCTCACCTTCAACGATACACACGCCAGGTCCTCGGCAGTGGAAGTGCATGTCCATCTGCATGTTGCGCTGCAGGCCTCGCTCGTCAAGCTCATAGCGCAACCCGTACAGACCCCCATCCGCATCCAAGCACACAGCGCTCTGCACCAGTCACGCAAGTTTAAATGAAATGCTTCATAGCGAGCAGCATGCCTTTTCCCCTTGGATCAGTGGAGCTAAGGACACGCTAAAGAATTGAGAATGAAGCAGTGGATTGCAGAGATACTCTGCAGGGCAACTTGGTGGGCGTGCAGCTGTGCACCTGTGGTGTCTCAAGTGCGTCATCTGCCCGGCACTCCGAGGTGATCAGGCAGGAAGCTGCGCGGCGGCTGCATGGGTCCGCGCAGAGCACCTCAAACCCGCTGTCGGGGCTGTAGCTGTACAGCGTCACAGATTGTGTCTTCCCTGCAGCCGCAATGATGCCGTCCCCTGACACTGAAAGGGAGATGGCCTCCTCGCGGATAGAGGTCCAGGCATTTGCCCCAAGGCGGGTCCTCTGGCCATCTCTGATGCAGTCAAAGCGGGCCAGGCGGTTGCCCACAGCAGCAACAAGCGCGTTCTCATCCGCACCCCTGCATGAAGCGGTCTGCGGTCATGTGCAGGGAAATGGGATATTTGCTGAGCAAATAAGAACTGCTGTTTCTGTGGCAGGGTGTTCACCTAACAATTTCCCAATTCACTCAGATGGAATGAAAGCTGGCGTGATATGGCGCAATACCAGCATTACCTCTGATGTCATTCGCATGCATGCAGGGCACTGCACAACTTTGGGTGGCTCACCTGAGGTAGGCCACGGCTTGGACAGGATCTGGCAGCATGAGGTTGGCCACAGGGCGGATGCCGTGTGCATCTGCGCTGACGACCATGATGTGGCCACAGGCTGGCGGGCCTGGCCCAGGATGATTGTGCTTCATCACCTTGAAGCCCACAGCAAAGTAGGCGCGCTTGCACATGTCCTGCAATTAGCATGATATGCGGGGTTCTCATGTCCAGAAGTACTCATTGCAGGTCCATCTCTGAGCCTCTGGAAAGCACTGCACTTGTCAGCCAAGACATTTAGCGGTGAGCAAGGGTTTAGAGATTCGGAATGCCTGGCTTACCTCATTGTTGAAAGAAAAGTCCATTGCGGCAAAGCAAGTCACGCGCTCGTTTCTAGGGAATTCCAACCCCCCATTGGCCATGCTTTGCAACAGTTCTGGTTCCCCTACAAGTAAAAAAGTCACACAATGATTCATTCGCTCGTAAGTCTGGCTCCGCATGAAGTGCATAACCCATTACAGAAGCAGGTGTGGAAAAAGTATGCGCATATGCAAGCAGACGACATCATGTACTGCCATGCTGCACCAGTGGTAGTACAGAGGAAAGTGGGCGGGCCTGCCGCGAGGGTCATGTAGCTGCCTGCGCGGCCAAAAATGTCCGGGGGACAGTGCAGAGGATCCTCATTGACGCACTGGCGGTCCACAACAACGGCCGCCGTCCCTGACCACCTGTGGGTGGCAATGCACCTTGGGGTGCCATCCAAGGGGTACGTGGATGCACTGAAGGGACTGGCTTGCTTCGGCTTCACCAGCCTCATGCTGCCATCTTCATCTACCATCATGAAGCTGCACCTGGCACACATGGGGAATTCATTCAAGTACAGCAATGCTTGCCATGCTCCCGTGCAGGCAGATGAACATTAACAAGGTATACTGGTGCTGTCTTATCACCAAGCATGCAGAAAGTGGCAGATGTCTACCTTGTGGACTTCCCGCTGTCTATGTCTGACAGGTCCATCAGAGGGACTGCATGGGAGACCATGAGCTGGTCAGCCATGTCAATGTAGTCCAATTGGATCCTGCCGCTCCCAGGTGAGAAGCTCAGGAGGGACACTCGCTCTCCAACAGCAAGCGCATCTGCCTGTGTGAACAAGCACAGCTGCAGTAAGTAAGACGAGCACAACTGCCCTGAGCACGGCAGAAAAGGAAATCAGGTTGTATCGATATGTCAATGCAAGCAAAGTATGCACAGTGATAGCGAGGGCCTTGAGAGGTACCTGCATGTCAGTGGGCAAAGGGGTCAGTCGGACTGGGACCGCTGCAAATCTCCTGACGCAAACAACTCGCATCTGCCAGTTGGACGCAGCAACGTCCTCGCTTGAAGAGGCTGCACTGCATTCCTGCACATGCATGAGAGCTTCTGACCTGAGGCTTAAGCGCAGCGGCGTCCCAACACAGAGCCTTAATAGATGCTGCAAGGGTACTGAGACGTGCTATCAAAGCATGCCTGAGGAAGAAGGTTCAAGCAAGCGCTTATGCGGCCTGCTGTGTTCTCAATGGCGCTCTCAGTCCCACAATTGTGTGTCTGTCCAAGATCAACTTGTGTGATGAGTCCACTCCGCCACCCAACAAGCCCCTGCAAATGACAAAGAAACATATGACAGCTGCATTTCGCACATTGAAATGTCCTCAAACCTAGATGGGCGCAAGAAGCATCACCTGCATCCGTGAATGTGATCCAGACCCTTTGAGGAGCAAGACGCTCTCTGGCACATCTGTCAGATCTGCGGCAGAGCCCAAGCTCGGTAGCAGTGGACATATGGCCTCCTTTTGCAGGCGGCACAATCGCTGAAACCGTGCCGAGGTGCATGCGTCTCCGCTGTGCTGGGTTTCCAACATCAGCAACTCCACAGCAGGCTCGTACGTGCCCACAATGCACATCAGTCCTGCAACACACTGATGCATCTGTGATTTGCATTTCTGGAACCCAATAATGTTCAAAATCTATATTAGGAACCCCTTCGGCACATGCCCCATGCACGCACCTTCCGAGACACTAAGGGCATGCATACAGGACAGCTCAGCATCTATTCCCATCTCAGCTGCCTGTATCAACCGCTGATTCAGCACTCCCCGCTTTCGCTTGCCAGAGGAAAAGTTGCCACACCTGCGCCAGCCACAACACCTGCATGCCGACTATTCTACCATTTGCATGAGCATTACAGCTGTGCAGAGAGATAGCAATGTAAGAGCGTGTCCCATGCACGGGGACCCTGAGGATGACCAAACCACCACTGGGACAAAGATACTCACGCTGATATGTCCTCATCTTGGATCAGCGCCAAGGCTGTCAGCCTCCTCAGCTTGGGGCAGGCGATCAGCACAAACCCCTCCAGCACACAGGCACAAGAGATTGTAGCCCCTCCAGGCGGCGCCCACACCATTCCCTTCTCCCTTCTCTGCATCCAGCACAGCATCCATCAGGTTCTAGGGTTTAGTACTGCAAAGGTCTCATAGTGCACTCACATCATGAGGAATATGAGTGTATGAAAACATGTACTGATCAACGCACACCAAAGCAACCTTTTGGTTACCTGAGGCATGGTATCGAGTTTCAAGCTGGAGAAGGCCTCTGAGGGCTCTGCAGCACTGTCTGCGCAGGACCAAGCCCCGTCCGCATGTGCCAGCCGGGCACTGACAGACTCCTCTGAGCTGGTGATGGATGGCTCAAAGTCCTCATCAGAAGGACTCGACCTCTTCCTTGGCCTCAGATCTGCATGCACGACACCATTTCATATTTCTCACATCACGAATGTTTTTCCTGCTTGATTGCAGAAATGGTATTGTAAGCATTTGGAAAACAAAAACACTTCCACCTTCTGAAGGAGGCTCATGGCTCCTGCTGCCATAAGAGCCCTCCGCAGCCCAAGATTGCATGGAGCAGAGAATGACTCCCTTGCTGGTCACCTGAGCAGCACGCAACCATACTTTATTAAAGTGCTGCTTGACAAATTAGCGAACATAACCTTCTCGCTTACAAGCCAGAGCAAAAGCACCATTGAGTACCTGAGCAGAAAGGAGGTTTGCAATGCTCCCAGCCTCCAATGTCTGGCTGTCAGCATCCAGCCCAATTGTTTCGGTCACATCTGACAGTGTGCTGCCTGCGGAGAGACACAAATGTGATTTGCCTCGCTGGGAGCATGCACTGCTTCCACATACCGAAATGAGTCATTGACAGGTTGCATGTCTGAACCACTCACCGGCAGCCATGGCGCGACTGCCAGAGGCGAAGGAGATGACGACCAGGGCAGAGGTGGCGACAGAGGGCGCCACAGGGATTGACCAGAGGCCTGTCACGCCCTGGTACTCCGGCGGGCTCATCAGGAGCATGTCCAGGACCTGGGTCCCATGCAGTACGTGCAGAGCACCCGGGTTGCCTGGGTGCCCCTCGCCAGAGATCGCATACACCTGGCATTTTGAAAGCAAATTCACTTCGGATATTCCCTACTGCTCCATGGGACATGCATCTCCCTGCTTGGCCAAAGACTGAGCAGGGAACAGACCGAGCTGCAGAGCAAAAGATGCGCGCCTGCCCCTGGCTGAAGGCTGGTGAGACTGCATCGTGCAGTGGAGCAATGTGCCCTGTTTGCTGGCTCATCTCATGGGAAGGCCCCTTGTCAGCTGCTGGCTGATTATCATTTGTCGTTGGTCTGAATAATTCGACATTCTGGCCTCCTGTTCTGACCAAGAATGCGCCGGAAGGCAGACATATCGGCGGGCCAGGGATGCCGTTCCTGTTCCAGACCTGCATTTCTCACTTTGAAGGTTAGAATAGCAACATCATGTATGAAGCAATATGGGCTGGTGACAGCAGAAGAAAAAGATGAGGCAAAATTTGTGTGTGAGGCTCAAGCTTGGCTTGAGAATGGGCCAACAGGGAAAAATTTGCAAGGGCCTTACTTGAGTTGATTCAGCAGCAACTGAATAACCCGTTGAAGTCTCCAACCCAAGGGGGCTTTCAGCTCTGTGGATGCTGACAAGGAGGATGCATCTTGCCAGGCATACTAGCATGACTCCACCAGTAGAGCTCTTGGTTTGCCAGCAGATCGCAACATCTCTCATGTCAGAGTTTACTTCCAAGATTGGCTCTGTGACAGCTGCCATCTCCTGTCAGTTACTTGCTGATATTTTCCAGCTTCAAGGATTATTCAGCCATCAAGCCAAGGGAAGCAAGAAGCAGGCACCTCTCAAATGCAGCGGAGTTGCATCATGGATGTTTAAAAGGTCCCTGCCAGTTGCCAAATGGCATTGGAACCCTTCTTCATCAACTTCCAAGTTAATGAGGCTTCTTGAAGTCAGCACCAGGACCCCTGTTGGCAGTCAAATGTGCTCAGGAACCTTCATTGTGAATAGTGCATGTATGTGAGTGGATAGGCCGATCAGCATAACGACTGATCAGTGTGCTCCAGTCAGCAAGAGCATAGCGCCCAGACAGTACCTCCAGCCCATGCCTGCAGCACTGGCCTGCATGGGAGGATCTCATTTAACCCATTCCCAGCAGATGTGGTCTGCGCCGTGTCAACCAGCCTCAAGCCTTCTGTTTCAATGTGGAACATCTGCAGCTGCTGTTTGATGAGCCCACCACTGGGGAATCTCACGAGCACGATCAATGTCTGGGGTTCATCACCTGCAAGCCCACTGAATTTGTCAAATGTGAAGGGTGAAGATGGTCAGCCATAGTCACACACTAGACTTGCAAGCATGTGATGCAGGACCTTGTAACTCCCCCAAATTAACACTTTTCCACTTTAATCCGCTTGCTTCTCTTTTTGGCATTAGATTGCCTACCAAGAAAGCTGATGTCTTCCACCGTAACCCAGGTGGGGCCAGCTGATTCACTAGAAACAGCACACTGATGAGTGATCGGGGCAGAAAAGCCACGCGGATGTTCTTGTCTGATCCTGAGCACTAGGACACATGCTCCTGCCGCTGCTATTGCTACCATGGTGCCGCTCTCGTTCACTTTCAATTGGCTCATGCCAGGCTCATGCGAGAGCAATGGCAGCCCTGCCACGTTCACATTCAGCGTCATGATAATATCCAGCACTGATGCAATCAGGGCGGGATGCTTTTCTGGCCACAGGAGAAGGCGCATGGGAAACCGGTGTCACCTGCTGCTTGAAGGTCGATTGAGAAGAGTGGTCTGAACCTGCACGTGAAACCACAGCCTGCATGCTCAGACATGACCTGCTTGAGACCGTCCTAGGGGAACATTGAGCTCAGAAATGTGAAGTGTAGACAACTCACCTGAACAAGGCTGGATCAAAACGTAGGACAGCAAGCCGCTGGGACTCGAACAGGAGCAAGGGCATATCCAAACCCTGCATGAAATAGTTGTCTTCAGTGATGACGAAGTTTCAGAGTTTCAGAGCACTCGATCAGTGTTGTGCTTGGTAGAGCGCTGGAAAGAAGACTAGTACATGAGAACATAGCTGCAATATTTGCATGCTGCTCACCTGCAATTCATCTGCATCTTCTGTGCACGAACGCCCTTGAATCTTCGCCATGCTTAACAGTCTGTCAAATAGAGGCTGGCTAAGGATACTGGTGAGGAAACCGGGTTCACTCTCTCGGAAAACCTCCATTTGGGAAGGTCTGCCAAGAATGATCGTCTCTTCATTGGGACTTTGAAACCTTCCAGATGCTGCATCAATAGTAACTGTGCTTTCCAATCGTGTTTTGCCCAGTAGAAAAGCCATTTTAACGTTCTTGATGCAGCCTAATGTCCGACTAGTACTTCAGTTCTCCTGCTTTCAAAAATACTCAGGCATCTTTTATCGTAATCAAATGAATATTTTGTAGTCGAGACACTAATCTGATTACAATCTCTTTGGAAAAAACTAATGAAATTGGACCCAAGAATTCATCGTGAAAGAAAGCGGCAGGCCAAAATCACGCATGCAAATTTTTGCCAAGTCCAAGGATTAAATAATATAGGTTTTCGATCTCTTTTCTGTGTTGGAAATGAAATCTGTGAAGATGCAAAAGCTGTGTTTTCTTCATCTTAAAATCAGTGATTGGCGACAGGACAATCGAGCATTGCTGAACTCGACTGAAGTTCTTGGTCAGAGTCATCGAAAGCCATGGGCTTTGGCCCACTGTAGTCTTCAGGTCATCAGCCTTTCGCCTGGTGAGAAGCATTGGTTTCAATCATTTCCAACATGGTCCATATAGTGCACAGATGGCAGATTCATGTGAACCTTGAAGTGGCTGAGTCACTCCCCGAATAAGCCTGAAGCTACAGCGCTATCGGCTAATTTGTCAAGGATTCCTTGGATTCTCTCCTCTCTGCTTCTGTCGACTGTTATCATCAGAAAGCTTTCGACGCCTTGCATCTTTCCATCAAGGTCTACAGCGCTGACAGGACAAGGCAAATTATGGACTTCGCAGATAATTATCCCAGACACGCGGAGTCCTACGACGCCGTCTACAACCAACCCCATGAAGCCAAGCTCAGTCACGAAGTCCTTGGAGGTATGTCAAACCGTTCATTGGCCTGATAAATATGTCCGTGCATGATCATGTCGGCAGGACTTTGGCATCCGTTTTTGCAAGATGGGCATCGCCCGCCAAAAGAGAATGCAATGCGCCCAGGAGCTGCGGCATTCGCTGCAATGAGGGCATATGAGCAGCGTCAAGCTTCTGAAGGGCGGCCACCACAGCACCAGCTCGCGAAGGAAATCCTGGCAGGCATTGTTGGCGGCGAGGTGGGCGCTAGCCTAAAACGTATAATTATAGAATGCTGCTTCCTGATTATTCGACAAGGAGTGCACACATCCAGCAGGTGTCACTGACTCTGATCTGAAGGAGTGCACACGCATCTAGCAGACGTCTTTGACCGGGAACTGACCATCCTGGATTGTTTGGGGCAGGTGGACAAGCTGGTGGAGACCAAGGGCATGGACGAAATGGATGCCATGAGAACCAAGTAAAGTCATGCCCCCCTTGGCTTGTTTACCGCCCTCAGTGGTGCTTTGCACTCACAACTGCTGCTGGCAGTGATGTGATCTGACGGTGTGTCCCCCAAGACAATGGGGACACCACACCTAATGTGGATCGCTGAGAGCAGCGGTGTGGCTGCACAGGCACCATGCGCAGAAGGAGGCTGAGAACATGTTCAATGAGACCTACGGCCGCCAGTACTCCGAGGGGCCGACCGGTGGCGCCCCCTATGGGGGCCCACCGCAGTTCGGGGGACCTCAGTATGGTGGTGGTGGTGGTGGTGGTGCACCCTACGGAGGCCAGCAGTATGGAGGTCAGTATTATTATTCTGCGCTCCCGTCCACCTGTAGGTGACAACTGTTTGCGACATGGACTGAACAGAGGTGCAAAAGATGCCCCTGCTGGCTGGTCAAGGCCACTGCGTGGCCTTTATGCAATGCTTTCTGCAATCATGCGACTTGGATGACGGTCGAAATATTTGCTGGCATCTGCTGAGATCTGCCATGGCTCCTTTTGCAGGAGCTCCATACGGTGACCAGGGATATGGCGGCGGGCAGGCAGGAGGACAGCAGTATGAAGGAGGATACCGCCAATACTAGATTGGCGGCTGGCAGCCTTGAGATTACCTGCAGATCGCATGCTGTGCTGAGATGCATGGAAGGATGGTTGAGCTGAACCAACACAATGCAAGTGGCTGCCTGATACAATGCGCAAAGTGCAGAACTTAGATGCTGGGACATTAGGATACCTCGCGGATAAAAAATGTTACAAGTCCTTTGCATGGGCATGTCGCAAGTAGGCATACATGTACACAGCTCCTTTGCATGAGCAACAGCCTTCAAGTTTCTGAGCAATGGCTCCTTTACCATGATGTATTGTAATCCAGGTCTGGCTGGATCTTTTCTTTTCAAGCCGCTCCAAAAGATCAACCATTTCAGACTTCGTCTTTCAAGTTTGATCCAAACTTCGGGATACTTATACAAAGCTTAGCCTGACTTCTTGAATGGCATATGCAGCATGAGCAAACCGCCACGCCACCATACAAGCACTGCCAGCTCAAATGCTTCGGCCAGTGAGAGGGTTAGACACTACGGTGGAGGACACAGTAAAAGCACATTAACATGGTTGAAGTTGCCAATTGAGGGCTCGCGCAACCTTTGATCAAGCAACAAGGCACCAAGCGAAAAAGCAAGCTCTGGCTGCTCCAGCCATTGCTCTGCATGCAGCTACCTGTGGTGGCATGCATTGGAACCTGAATCCAATTCCTGGAAAGACAATTCACCACAACGCCATTTCGTTCGTGCTGAATCTAGCATATGCAGTGCGAACTTCGACAAAGACTTCAGTTTTCATGGCACTCAACACCAAAACATCTTCTTCCCTGAAATACTGGTACACAAGAACGAAAATGGAGCTCTTCCTCAAGGAGGCAGCTCCAGCAGGAAGAACGGCAGAACAAACAAGAAGATGTGCATGTGCAAAGGACATCGTCAGGAAGTGTGACTGGCCCCATCTGCCAAATATGACCCCCGCCAGCACAGAACGCAGTGACAGCAACACCAGCAGCAGCCTCCTCTTGCCCTATGGTTGCCCCTTTGGACCTTTGAACGCACGGCATCACAGGGTGAATAGAGACGTGACAGGCCCGCATGCATCAGGAAGCGCGGAGGAGATCCCGGGCCGAGGGCTCGCCGGCCTCCGCGCCCAGGCAGGAGAGGACTGCCAGCAGATCGGGCGCAAAAGGGAACGCCTGCACCACCAGATTCGCCCCCTGCACCGGCCGGAGCACCTGCGCGCAACCCAGCACGGCATAATTTGCATGCATGTTTTGGATTTTTGCAAAGCAGCTTCCCGAACCTCCGCATGCATGACTGACATTGTGGCTGGCACCATTCTGCCTGACTTGCAGCTGCCAAACACCGGATGGCCAACGCAGGCTCAGAAACCAACCAATTACTTTCAGTGCCAGGGCAGGCTCAGGAACCAACCATTACTTCTAATGCGGTGCTGTCTCTTCCCAGGGATAAAACCTTAGAACGGTGGAGAAGACAGCAGGAGGCAGCGCACCTCGCGCCAGCAGCAGGAGAAGAAGCGGCACTTGCTGTCGTGGAGGGCGGTGACGTTGGACTGCAGCTGCTTGGTGGCCTCCGACAGCTGGAAGTAGCGCAGCGCCACCGACTCCGGCGTATCCTCCATCTCCTGCCACAATCACAGACAAGCGCTTCAGCCGCTGCATTTTAACAGACTTGGTATCGCTGTGGTCTCACCAAAGGAAGCTTGTGGCTGATGTCATTTGCCAGGCAACAACACTGTAAGTGTCAGCACGTATGCTTTTCCCTTCCCTCTTCTGCACCTCTCCGAATTGTCAAGGGCTGCAAGAGATCAATAAATTTGAAGGCAGAGCAGCCACCTTCATGGTTGCTTGGATGCGCGTGCGCTCCTCCAGCAGCGCTTTGAGCTGCATCAGGAACAGCCGCCGCCTCCGCAGCAGCTCCGCCACCTGGTCAACGCTGAGCCGCATGTTCTTCTGCACCATATCAACACCACGCTCATCAGCTGTCCAATCACCTGTCTCTAATGAAGACGCAATCTCATTGTCTCGAGAACAGAAGTCTTCAGTCCACCTCATATTCTCCTATGATGCACCAGAATCAGGAATACTGGTACGAAAGATATCTTCAGATGTGCAATCTTTTCTCACCTAAATAGTGATCTGTAGTCACCTTTCACAACACACTGCTCGGTGCACACATTGCAGCAGTGCAGCTAACTTGCCCTGCACATCCTATATCCCACATCCCATCTATCAAACCAAGGGGAGTAGAAGTAGCGAACCCTACTTCTACTCTCCTTGATCAAATCCCCAACCAAAATCAAGATTTCAGGCAGCCCAGGTAAAGATTTTCAAAAGTGCAGGACTGCAGGACTGGGCATGCGGGCTGTGGCGCACCAGGCAAGACTTCCAGAGGGCCACGGAGGGTGCAGAAGGTGCCAAGGGGTTGTCCTCCAGGCGGGATCTGGCGAATTGCAGTAAAATTTTGGGCGCGGTGCGCGCCATGTACGCGCACACTGAGATCGCCTCTGACAGCAGCACCTGCCAACGTGACACACCTCATGACAAGTTTCACGCGGCAAATTCCAGGGCAGCTCAAGATTGCCAAGGCATTCCCAAGAAGATGACAGAATGCCTTGCACTTCCATTGAATTGTGTGAGCCACAGCTGTTCAGAGCAGTGTGCTAAAGGTTCTTGGAGGGAGGCACCTGCACTTTGCGGCCGTCTGGGCCGTCCTCGTCTTTCCAAGCGCCAGACAAGCATGCCGCCACTTTGTTGATGTAGCCCTATTACAAAGCAATCCCACTCAGGAGCTTCCCCTGCTGAAGTGTTTGACCGCATTCTAGTGTGAAGGTGCAGTCCTGCATGGGTTGCTGCCATGACAAGCGGTTCTGAGGCATTTTTGAGCAAGATTGTCCTGCTCGTGCTGGACAAGGGGCAGGCACCTTCCACACAGCTGCAATGCCCTGCAGCCCCAACGCTTGCAGTGTTTCTGGGGTGAGCCGCTGCTGCTCCCCGTGCTCCAACACGAGCACATCTGTGGGACCCCAGTCCAGATTGCATTTCCAGTCGTGCCCACCTGTGATGACACGGCCCGAGGCACCCTGCACCTCACAGATTGTCATTCATAATATCTTCTTGCCAACCGTTTACACACACACGAATGAGACATACTAGCTGCAATCACCACTTGCAGTGTCCAGGCACTTTCAAGCCCCGCGTACTATATTGAGAGCTTCATTCCACTTTGTGAACAACAGTTGGGAGCAACCCATACTGCCATCTAAGTTGGGATAAAGTAGAGGGACTTAGGAAGACATTCTGGCCGGCCTGGAAGCAAACGGGCTCTGTCTCGGCAAGACATGGCCAATGTCATGATTTTTCCACTCCCTCCCTGCCTGGGACCCCTCATTACGCCCTGATGGCAAGCAGCACAGTCAGAGCTGCACCTTGTCAATCGCCATAACTCGGTTCCCATTGGGATGCGATGCCAGCTTCATGCGCGCGACGAGAGCGCTCTCCAGCTGGCTGTTCTGCACCTCCAGCCGTGCCTTCTCCAGCTGCACCGCCTTGAGCTTCGCCTCCAACTCCTCCACCAGGAGCTGCATCCACAGGGGCACTTGTTTGTCATTTGCGGCCTTGTCTGCATGCTTGCTTGCCAGCTTGTACAGGCCCTGACGGCAGGTTTCACTATTGATCCCCTTTTTTGCTGCACACATTTTAGGCAGGCTATCCCACATTTTCACATTGGAACTGAGGGTCAGTTCAACAAGACCCTCATCCCTGCCCTGCGGGTACTCATCATCAGGTGCGCAGGATAATTCATGTACTGTACATGGAGATCACTCACAGGAATCAGAAAAATTGCAGCTTTTGAACCCTTCCTCAGCTGCTTTCACATCACCGCCTTCCATCACGGTGCTCTTTCCACGTATTCTCTCGGACTAGCAATGCATTGCAATGGCAAGGGCCTCATGTGTTTTCAGCAAGAGCTGCACATGAGCTGGCTCTGAACGTGAGTGGGGATGATAGATGGCAGAAAGGCACCTCCTTGGCCTTCTCCTGCTCCCTCTTGCGCTGCCGGAACGCCTTCTGAGCTGCGCGATTCTTGTCACGGTCCGGCCCGCTCTTGCGCACACCAATGCCCTTGGCGCATTCATCCCCGCTATTGCTGCCCCTCTGTCGAAGCGCGCCATTTGGCTCATGTGTATTCCGTAGGTGTGGCTCTTCCCCGCTAGCCCCGCTGCTTCCACTCTCCTGCCGGCTGGCCTCAGCCCCTGCAGAGAGCTGGCATGTGGGCCAATATTCCTGATTTCATGTGTAAGATTGATGCGTTGGCAATGATCATTGCTCATGTGAATGTGAATCGTGTTGGCAATGGTCATTGCTCAAATGAAAGGCATGCAGCACTCAAGCTCTTATACATCGGCAGCAGCACGGCTAGAGGGTGATCTATAAAATTAGGCACTTGCCTTCGCTGTGGCGGTTGTCTGGCTGGGCAAGCAGGGCATGAGGAGGCCCGGGGGTGAAATCAACTGGGGTCCTTTCAGGGATTGACAGCGCAAAGGCTGCACCGTCACATGCCTCGAGCATGACGCCGGGATCACCTGAAGATAATGCGGTGCCCACTGCTGCTCGACTGCCTGGTTGGCCATTGAGACTCCCAGATCCATCTGGCAATTGTGCTATCTGCATCACTCAACTACTAAGCACAATTGAATCCTGGTGAAAACAACTAGGACCTTAAGCCTGTAGCTGCGTGCAACGTTCTGAACTTTTCTGCAGGCAAAATCTTCGGAGGGGTAGCAGCGATGTGACGAACCTGGTCTGCTGGAGCACTTTGATTCGACAAAGACTCCAGAAAACCATAAAACCCGGCATCTGACCAATCGATGTCCGCATCCATATCATCATTTATGCCTGGCAGTGACAGATCCATCGAGTCCTCCTCCACCAAAATAAGCACCAGAATTAACCCCTTCAACCCATGCGCAGTATCAAATCCATAATCATATTTTCTCTCAAGATCTTTTGACACGAGAAAGGTGGCAGCTTTACGACAGGGCACGGGGGCCGTGTGACAATGCAATGCGATGATAGAGTGGTCGAAAAGAGATCGGCAAGCCACGAAACAAGGACCACCTGCCAAAGCTTATCGATATTAGGTCTACTTTGCGGGAAAGTGTCTGTCTTGCCACTTGTAGAAATGCAGAAGGTGGGCCTGACCCCAGAGCGCAGAGCAGGAAGAGCATGTGCCACGTCAGGGTGGCTTCACGTAAGCAAACATTACGCCAGCTTCTTCTCTCCACCTCCCCTCCCCTTGGCTTACAAGGCTTGGAATGCTGGATTGAATTGCAAGGGAGGGCTACACATACTGTGCATTGCAGTGTGCATCGCTCTGCCCATTAATGAATATTCAATTTATCAGGTAGAACCCATATAATTGCACATGCGCATGCATGCACTGTGGCACGTCACGGTGATGTCACAGTCTTGCAACACGGTGTTTGCATGCGCATCTGTGCATGCCCACTGGCAGTGGGTGATCATGCCTCTGGCGCAGTGAGTCACCCTTGAGGCGTGTGCAGCAAATGCAGCATGCATCACATGACTGCAACGGGTGATCAGAGCCTCGGAGGCTTGGAGCGCTTCAATGGTTGAAAGGATTACATGTGTCCACGTTTGCAACACTGCGCTGTATGCGGGCATCCTGATTGTACAGATCAACAACATCACTATACTTGCCAAGGCCAGTCACTGCCATTGCAGTCTGCATATGGACAGCTTCAAGAGCTTCCTTCAGGTCGCCTCAGGTAGGCTACAGCAGCAATTATGTGCACAACTCCATTGCCCTGATCTCAATATACAACAACATTGTTGGCGCCCTGCACCTGACACAAGCTGCAGCTGGCACTGGAATTTTGTTAGTCAGACTTTCCACAAAAGCGGAAATGCAACATAGACCGTTCGACAAGGGCAGCTCTCACCCCAAGTACTCAATTTTAAAAATTACAGTTTGGGCAAATTGGAAGCTCTGCGCGACGCGCTAGCAGTCTCCTTTATTTCGTTGTCCTCATGCGTTTTTTCTTGGGAGAGCCGTCCTGCATCATGTCATCTAGTCGCTTTTTGGCGGGTTTGGAGACCGGCTTAGCAGAACTCCCTGGCTGGCAGTCATATGCCTGCTTCATGCGCTGGATACACCTGTCCAGGCATACCTGAGATTTCAATGCGACACCTTGATCCGCTGAGACAGCAAAGGTCAGAAGTGCTGCCAAACGGGCATGTGCAAAAATCACTTGCTGCGCTGGCCTACCTTTTGGACACCTCTGCATGATCCACAATGGGTGCAGGGTAGTCCTTGCCAATGATGCAGCCGGCCTGCTCCTGCACCTCCTTAGGCGCCTTCCAAGGCTCCCAGATGTATTTTGGTGGGTAGTCCTGCAACACCACAATGGGCATGGAACTACAATCTCATCCAAGTGCCATTTGCACTGCATGAAGCGCAGAGCAGCCCTTCTGCACCAGTGTACAAGTTGATAACAGGAAACTGAAGGCAGTGATTCAGATCACCTTCAGGATAGGCAGAAAGTGCTTGACGTATTTGCCCTCTGGGTCATACTTCTTCCCATAGGTGATGGGGGAGTAGACGCGGAAGTACTGGTAGAAGAAGGACGAGGCGGACAGCCACATCCAGTTGCCGCTGTTGAGGGAGGGATCCCCATCTATGAGTAGCCTGTCAAAGGTATCCCTGCCCTTCTCCCAGGACACGTACAAGTCGCCTCTCGTCAGAAAGCACGCCTGCAACATCAATTGCTCTGCTCAGCAGCCTGCCCATTCACCGTTACCATGCAGCCTCACTGGGCATCCCCTCACATGCCAAGCCACTTAAAACAGGGAAAGCACACTGAGGGAGTTTGGTGCACTGGAAACCAGTAAGGCATGCCAGCTAGGTCGCAGACTTGTGTTTGGGTCATATGCTAGCTGTCAATCAAGATGCTGCCAGCCTTTCTCCTGGCAAGCAGGGTAAGTGTGAAGTTTATATGCTCCTGCAAAAGAGGCCTCCTCTGCCCTGTGGCCCTCCGTGATTCATTCCTTCATGCACGGAGCTTCAGGGGGCCACGGTCAAAGAGGCTGCCCGGGCGCACCACGCAGTGGCGTGCGAGGTGGTGCATCCAGCCAGTGCGGCGCAGCTGCGCCATGATGGCATCGATCCACGGGTAGCCAGTTTGGCTCTCCTCCCATGCGCGGTAGAACTCCGCATTGTTGTCCCAGGGGATCTGCTTGCAGATGGGGTTCCCTTCCATGCGGTGGTAGTTCGGCGTATGCGCTGCTGCCACATAGTAGAACTCGCGCCACAGCAGCTGCCCCAGCAGCGACACCGGCGGCTTCGAGTGCTCCTTCTTCTCCTTGTACACCTGAAAGAGAGCAACACTGCCTTGATGATGATATCTTGAGCACCTGTGCGCACAATAGCAGCAGTGTCTCGCTGATGAATATCTTGAGCACTTCTGTGAGCTGTTTGTATTTTTGTCAACAAAGCGCTTAGCTCCAGTGCGATGTTCTGAGTTTGGCAACACCAGACTGCATTGATTTGGCAAAGCACAAGATTTACAAGCTTTGTATACCTGCATTACAGGGGTGTCTGGCCACTCATAGATCAAGAAGGCGCTGTACACTGGGAACTTCATCAGCGATGAGTTATGGGTGCGCACCCTCTGCAGGGCTTCATAGAAGAGACGCGGAGACAGGCAGCCAAACTTCAGGTGCGGCGACAGCACGGTGGTGGCCGGCTTGATGAAGGCTGTGGGATCCCCCTTTGGCTTCTCAAACGCCGCCACCCAGCCCTTGTCAGATAGCTGCTCTGCGAGCCGCGCCAACGCCTCTGTCTCACCTCCCTGTGCAATGCAACTCCCATGATCCCCGCATGCAAATGATCAATATTATCATAAGTAAAAGTTGTCCAGTTCCTAGGCATTTAGGATCCAGGTACGTTCAGCAACACCTGCATCAAATTTCTCCATTCTGTGCAGTCACGGCACTTCCACCACCAATGCAATGACAATGCGATGGAATCCAATTGATGCAGATAATGCATGTGTCAAATTACATCAGCCAAGAACAAGCACACCAGGAATGCTTCAGATTGAGGTGTCCTGTGCATACACAGGGGCTTGCTGCAGCAAAGAAGGATGTGACACAATTTGCACCTGACAGGAATCTCACCTTGATGTCTGTGCTAGCTTCATCCGGGTAGCCAAGCTCTCTCAGGCTGGGGACGCTGGTTGTTTCACTGTCTGTGCCCTTGCTGTCCGCAGCAATGGGGGGCAGCTTGGCCGGGGGGTCCTCTACAGGGGCTGGCGGGGGCCCGAGCGCCGTTATGGCCTTCTCAAAGCCTTTGTAAGTCAGCGGCGCTTTGCCTCCGTTCTTTGCCACCACATCGCTTGTGTCGTACAGCGTGTGGCTCACACAGCTTATCACCTCGATGCCTGCAGTAGCACATTGTACAGTGGTGTCAATGACCACTCAAATCCCCACTCCCAGGCTGATTTGGTACAAGGCATGCCCATCAGATATCTGGACAACGCCTCAAGGCTGAGTCAAAGTGTCTGGGATGGATATCTTCTGGTAAATACCAGCTTCCTGGGCAGCTGCTGTGATCTTGGTGTCGCGCTCCTTGGCATAATCCTCTGTGTCGGCTTCAAAGCACAGCCGAGTGATGTTCCAGTCCTTCCACACCCTTGGCAAGACATCCTGTGGATTGCCTCTCAATACCAAGAGGTTGGACCCCCTCGCCTGGAGACTGCTGCGAAGATCTGCATGGAATGCGCAGAAGCTTACTGGAGAAGTGTACTTCACAAAGACACACCAAAAGCGTCAGTGGAATACACCTGCTCGTCTGGTAAAAGGCATGGGGCAAATCCGAACCTGTCAATGATTCAAGTAGGAAATTCAGCCGGTTGACACCAACAACATCAGGCTTCAGGAACCAGGGATCAAGGACAAAGACTGGGTACAGGTGAGTGGCTCCCTTTATGGCTGCGAGCAATGAGGGGTTGTCGTGCAGTCTTAGCCCCTTTCTGAACCACAGGATAGATCGCTGCGGGGCGACTGCTGGACACATGATCTTAATATCATGCACAGCTCGCTACACCTCGTCACGATCAAATTGGCATCGTTAAATGAATTGCAGCGTCAGGACAGCCACCACTGCACACTTAATATCAGGATTGCTCGCAAACAAATAGATTGGAGAGGGCCTCGTTGCGATCTGTGATTTGAGGGATGTTTTCTTCTTTGTCCAAGACAGAGCCACGATTCCGGAGGGGAAATGACGTTAATGGAATATCAGGTTCCAATGCAGAGGAAGCTGCAGTTTGCTTTCTGCTGTTGATACAGTGGACATCTAATCAGCCTGTTGGCTGGCACGATGTAATGTTTCTCTCTGTCTCTCTCTCTGCTCCCATCCCAAGACTGCTCTTCCTGGAAGGCATGTTTCAGCATAGGTTTGCATGCATGCCATGTGACATGCATGGTTCAAAGCAGAGCACCAGCATCAAATATTACATTCTGTACTAGATAGTATTTTTAAGGTTTGGAGACCTTGAGTCAGCTTGACGAGACTCTTGGTCAACTCAAGTCAAGTCTGGACTCTTGGCACGGTGCTTGATTTACTCTTCTCTGCTGTCTTCAAGCTAGCTTGAGCTTGGACTATTGTAAAATGCTTCTCCTAATGCGCTTGGGCATTTCTTCGGCTTCAAGTCCATGTCAATAATTGTCAAGCCTTGAGAAGCCCCAATGCTACTAAGTCCGGGTATTCAAGCTCCATTTGCACAGCATGTCTGGCCACCAAAAAGCTCAAAACCCATTGAAACGCGTCTTGTCAATAGCATTTGCACTTGCCGCTTGGCAGGTCTTGAGGCATGCACTGCACCATGTGCGCATACTTCTGGGGATGCTACATTGATCTTCCGGTACTGTGAAATGCTGAAAAAGTATACCTTGGCGAATGGGAGGCACTTGACACTCCGCATGGAGGGTGAGTCATCAGCTCCCGCAAGGGCTCAACCTGCGCCAACCCCTGGTACGCATGCTGATCTCCAGGCAATTTGTCACCCATACCACCACCGCCCGGCACGCATGCAGGACCCATGCGGTCTGTCACCCAAACGATCAGGGCCCCGCCAGTAACTGGTGCGCATGCAGAGATCCATGCAGTCTGCCACCCATAGATCACCGGACGGCGCGGTCAGTCGCTGATGGGTGTGACGCGGTGGCCGTGCACCTGCTCCTCGATGGCGTCGGCCGCGGCGTGGAAGCCCTCGTCGCGAAGCATGCGCTCCATCTCCTCCACCTCGCGGTCCTCTATCACATACGGCGAGTGCTTGGGCCCCGGGAACTGCCGCTGCGTCACCTGCACACCACGAATGTTTAATGCCTTTCACCAGCAAAGCCATAGTAATTCTTCAATTTCTCTCCTGCACTGCTTGGTAGCCGAGCAGGCATCCTCTCACCCCCATGTGTCCAGACTGCCGCGTGCTGAAACGCCTCTGATGAGGCTCAGGCAAGCACTTTGACAGGCATGACACTAGGACACAGGGACTTGGAAGGCCCGTGGTGCAGCTCAAGCAGGTGCAGGACAACAAGCTTCAGGACATGAATAAAACGGAAATGGGAATGGGAATGGGTACAGGGTACTTCTGAGCCGGGTGCGCACCTCTGCATGGTACTGCTGCAGGGCGTCCTGGATGATGGCGCCGACGGCCGCGTACTGCTTGCAGAACTTGGGCGTCACCTTGGCGTGGTGTGGGTGCTGCATCATGCCCAGCAGGTCGTGGTAAACCAGCACCTGCCACACTCGCACATCCCATTAGTTTTCCTCACGCGTGAAGAGAAGTTGGCATGAAGAGAAGAAGGATCAGTGCTTACAGCACTGCATGACTGGAGTTAAAGCCTTTTCACCCACTTCACGTGGCTTCACTTCCAGTATCTTCCAGCTGCGTAGGGAGTCATTCCAGTCTTGTACACCTCTGGTCATTGGTACCCAGATGACCTTTAGATGAATACCCTATTACAGCATGCTTGGCAGGGATGTGCAACGCACAGTCTTACCATATCAGCTTGGGTTGATACACTCCAGCTTCAACAGCTTCAAGCCAGAATAAGGCCAGAGATGTCAGAGTTGCAGAGGGAGCGCACCTGGCCGCTGCAGTAGGGCCCGGCACCGATGCCGATGGTGGGTATGGAGAGCTCGCGCGTCAGCGCAGCTGCCACAACCGGCGGCACGCACTCCAGCACCACGGCAAAACAGCCCGCCTCCTGCAGATCCTGTGACATGCACGCCCACCCATGACTACTCGACAATTGCCCATTTTCGGGCATTTCAGCTTCAACACTCGCAAGGCAAATTCCTTGGGCATGGCAACGGCGATCAGGGCCCTAAGATGAAAGCATTATAGAGAGAGGAATTTCCAAGAGGGAGAAAATGGTGCAACCCTGTTACAAGCTGCTGACAAGGTGTGAGCTCTCAAAGAAAATAGTACTCAGCGCCCTCAAGCTGTGCAGAAGGTCAGGGGTCTATAAGGTGTATGTGAGCACTGTCGAGGATGGGAGCTGCGGCGCACCCTGGCTTCGCGCAGAACGCGGACGGCCTCTCGCGCGGTCTGGCCGTGCGGTCGGAAGCCCCCCAGGACGCTGATGGACTGCGGCATGAGCCCCACATGACCCATGACCGCCACCCCAGTCGACACTATTGCCTTTGCGGCAACCACCCTAGCACCTCCGCCTCCTGCACATGCCATCTGCACGCGTGAGTGTGCTGCCCCCGGTAAGTCTGTATAAATCCATAACTGCCTCTGGACGTGGATTTAGTCAACGCGTGGTTCCTCTTCCATGAGCACAATATAATCATGGTGTCACTTGACCAAGAGTGCAAGCAACAAGTCAGCTTGTCGGCAGGCATGCGAGTGTCCAAGCTGTCATAAAGAATTTCAGTGGGTTTGTCCTGCAAAATGGCAGCACCGTGACAGTGGGCACACCCTCCAGCTTGACAGCGTCCATGAGGCCCTCCTTCATCATGCGCACCGCTGACCGCACCGCCTGCTCCGCCGAGGTCTCATACGAGCCAAACGGAAGATCGCCCACCAGGAATGCTCTGCACAATCCAAAAGACTTAGCCCATAAAAATGCACCACTCAGCCTGGGAGTCACTTGCTCTTTGGATGTTCAACCTCTGCAGTATCTTCCAATAAGCATCACAATGTCAATAACTTCTCTCAAACAAGGTGCATGGTCTTTGATTCAACTTCTTCCAACCCTGAATGCTCAAAAAGAGTATTGGTGAAATAAGCGTGCCTCTGGGAGCCGCGCGAGACAGCCTTGCAGTGCATGAGCATCTCGTCTAGCGTGACTGGCAGCGTGGTGTCGTGGCCATGCACCACCATGGCCACGCTGTCCCCCACCAGCAGGATGTCAATCCCCGCCGTGTCAACCTGTCCCACGCAATCCGTACGCATCCTTACGCACATGACGTCTGATCTCCAGATTCTGCTGGGAATACACTGGCTACAAAACGTGCAAAGCTTCTTGCCAGATAGCCAGATAGCCAGACTGACATGGACCGTACTCGGCGCGTTTGATTAAGAGTGGGGCTTGAAAAGGCGCACATGGACTGCGGAAGGGTAGTCATATGCAGTGACCATGGTGATGGGCTCCCCCTTGGAGTATTTGCTGCGAATGGACCGCAGTGTGATTCGCTTGGGGCTCGGCGCCTTTGGTCCGCTGTACACCGTGTGCTCTGGTTGAATGGACGCCATGTGCCTGACCTGTGTGCCCCCATCAGACACTCAATACAGTCCCTCGTGCACGGCACATTGGTTCAGACAGTGAGGACTCTCAAGCTTGCTGTTATTATTGTGCAGCTGTCAATTTTAAGAGCAGTTTCACCTGCATGTTTGGTAGCCGCTCATACTGGCTGAGTTTGGCAGTGTCCGCACTGAGGGGTGTTCTCTGAAACACTCCCCCTTCTCTGTTGCTGCTGCAAGAAAATTTGTGTCGCTTGACCGTATCACGGATATTGTACGTCCCATCATGTTTAGGAAGACCCATCGCCAACGCTGTCAATGCTTCTTCCCCTGACCAGGCAAAGCGCAAGACGTGAGAAAAACGATCTGGTTGCAATGACTCCAGAATCCCATGGCCAGGTATGGTCGCCTCCTCCTTTTAATTTGAAGCGACGAAGCTCCCACATATAATAATTGCAGGTAATTTAAATGACAGATAAAACATAGGTGACAAAACCCATGTAGACAATTGCATACCCCTGCGGGGCACTCGTGCCATCAGTGTCCCACAAGCTTGCATGCTCGCCCTCATCTGCTGCACTTTTGTGGTGTCACAGCCCTAATATACCGACATGACCGACTTCATCGAGGAAGCATCCACACTCACAAATCCAAAACAACCCCTGATCGAATGTTTATGGGTCATACTTACGACTTGATTGATCTTTTGTGCTTTTTTCGATGCAATGATACATGACATATTCTCCTTAAAGTCATCGGCAATGGTGAAATTTCGAAAAGTTCTGTGGAGATGGTCGGAAGCTGTTGGAAGCTGTCGTCACATCCACGTTTACACCCTTAGGGTTTTGAACCTTTCAGGGGCCGGGGACTTGCCAGCTTGAACACAGTTCATCACGGCATCGAAAGGCAATACCGTGCCTGCCAATGTCGTTCCGAGGGACTGCTTAGAATCGTAGCACCGTGTTATCACCTTGGGAGGAGATGGGGGGTGGCAGATTGGCGCCCTGCTGAGGACGAAACCAGATTCTACTACCGGTATGTCGGATGGGGACAGGCGGAGCAGTCGCGCCAGTAGTAGTACTGGATCAAGCTCAAGCTTTTCGCCTGCGATATCAGGATTCTATGGTGCAGACGCCGAGACGGCAAAGCACGTCGTCATGCTGGTTAATGACGTGAGACAAGTGGGAGGGGATCACGTTTACAAGCCCTTCATCCGACTCCTGAAGGACTGCGCTGCGGGCAGGTAGACACAATCTGCCGGAGATGCAACAGCTCATGCTACTAACGTTGACATGTTGTCTTGCCGAGATCCTCTCACCCCTCTAGCGAGGTTGATCGGTGGAAACGAGACACATAAAAGGCGCTTGCCAGGTTGGTACGAATTGGGCGAAATGAATAAAGTGAATGATGAGGGATTCAACTTATTCGATTCTGATATCGCAGGATCACTCGGAAGAAGCTGATCGTGTGTGTCCACGACCTCCTTGTAGAGCACCCCTTCCTGCTCAGCAGATTCTGCAAGCTCGTGCCCCCTGCACTGGTAGGCAGCAGCGCTTTTTGCAGCACCTTTCTGAATTCATATTTGTAGTTTTTGGGATTGTTACACGCACTTAGCATTTCAATTTGCGCACAAGACATCATGAATAATGCCTTGCTCCTCCTGGTGCATGCACCTTGTCTTACTCCAATTTCTGGGCTGAGAAGCTTGTGCAACACAGGTCGAAGAAAGCGAACATTCTGACAAGCAGGGAAGTCGACCGCACAGAGGGTCCAGGCGCAGCAAAGCATCAAAGGACCAGGAAGTGGTCATCTCCCTGGAGATGGAGGGCTCCAGGACCATTTCCACTGTGGAAGAAGCGGACGAGAGCAAGGCGGGAAGGGAAAGAAAGCTTTTTGGGGCCATTAAGAAATGGCCAGGGACCAGGTGAGGCTGGTCTGTGGATCCAAGTCAATGCACTTTCACCCCCGCTACCCAAGTGACAATTATCTGATGCCGATCAATTCAGCGCAAGCATCTTGCTCATCTGGTGGTTATGCTCCGTGCTTCAGGAGGACCATCTCGGAGGAAGCACATCCCAGCACAGGTACACATTCAATTATGCTTATCCTGTTTTTGGGATGGCAATTACTCTTGGGGCCACAAATGTCAGTGTCTTGTGCTATTTGTCTCTCCCAGAGCTGTCATCAACCTGCCACGATTTCTGTGTCGCCTGAGTGCATCAATTTTGTCATGCAGGGCCGCTGTGGATGAGACCATGGGCGGTGGCACACCAGTGGATGAGAAATCACAAAGTGTCAGACGACCCATCGGCGTCCCTGCAGGAGAGGGCCTAGCACTGCCATTTCTTTGTTTGCACTGGAGGCGAGGGACTGGAATACTCGGGTGTTGAAAACTGGAACTTCTTGGCTTGAACACAAGTGAGATTGCATACCTAGATAGAGAGAGAGTTGCAGGCTCGAAGCTGACCAGAGACACAGGCACATATGGAGTGTGGTACAGTGCCCTGCCGTGAAGTACTTGGTGCATCTTCTGCTGACACTCAAAGCACTTGCAGCACCCGTGCCAGCTGCAAGGGCTGCTGCCAGTAGAGCGTTTTTTACTTTTATTTTACCTCTACTGTGATCTCTCACTTGTGCAACCTGACAGGCCGACATTGCCAAAAGCCTGGACGTGAAGGAAGGATCGTTTAATTGCTTGGGGATGTTTCCCCCTGATCTCCTTCAGCGGTGAACGCTGGGGGTTGTACAGATTGGTGCTGCCTAGAGGCTGGCTGAGGTGTCTCTGTGCTGCAAGAAATTCGAGCTTGCACTTATCCCCGCTAGGAGCGTAGATATTTTATAGTGCTCTTTTGCTTAGATTCCGTAGGCGGTGAGCTCGGCATATAGTCTGGAACTCCACACTGTTCAGGACAACCATGGCTAGCATAGAGATGTTGGTCAACAAATGTTGCTGATGTGCATGGCAAACGCATGAGGCCTATTAGTGTGCCTTGCGGAGCATGCTGCTATTATGGCGCTTGGAAAATATTGGAGAATGCAGACAAAAGGGCGGTGGCTTGAGACTTGAGAACTGCGATTGCGACTTACATTGAAGGATGATCTTTTTCTGTTGGATCTCTACTGTGTTTGCTTGTAACATGGAGCATTTGATCATCACCGCGCAGCACAGCTGCATTTGACATACCGCATTGTCTGCGCCGTGACCATATTAGGTGGTCATTCAAAGGACTCTGTGAATTGCAAGGCAGGACCACAGTTGTCATCTGGCCAACCCATGATGTACATTAGCGCAACCCCTGGAGGCGCCATCGCAGTTATCTGATGTGCCTCAATTCCTGCAGAGCGTTCTGTCCCAACACATACAGACAGCACGGCCTGCCATGCAAAGGTACACAGCCATCTAGCTGAAGCTGCGCACAATCTGGCACAATTTAGGTGGAAAAAGGATCCAGCGCTCGGTCAACCTCAGCTATACAACATAATTGGTCTGCAAGACAGGCTATAGGACACCTCTTGCGCGCGGCGACCGCCTCAGCTGCAGGGCAGCTTCGGCCTGCTTCCCCAGGATGTAGTCTATCCACGCCCTGCTGAAGCCCTCCCGGCTGGACAGTGGATCCAGCACTGGCCAGAAGGGCGACTGCGCAGCTGCCACCTCTGCCAGCACATGCTCAGTCTCCTTGGCAGGCTTCCACGCCCCCCTGCTGTCCAATGGGACTGGCTTCTCACCCAGCAGCACCTGCATCCAACAGTCTTATAAATGCGGACTTTTATTTGAATAGAGGCCTACGCATTCCAGTCTAGTATCACATGACAGTCACGTTGAATGTTTGTGCAGGCTGGACTTACTCTGCAGCGCTGGTCTCATTGCACAAGGCTGTTGTACGTGCATGCATGGGAGTGTGAAATTGTGAGGTTACGGCCATTTGCATGACACCAGTGTGGTCAGAGAGAACCACGGCAGCACACCTTGACGCAATCGGCGCCGCACTCGGCCGTCATGCGCAGATTGTAGCCTCCCTCCAACGCTAGCACGAGCTTGCCATCCGCGGCCAGGCGGCTGAGCCGGTCGGCCATGTGGCCGTACACCTGCGGCGTCAGATTCATGCCGCCCAGGGGATCCCCTTGCACCGCGTCAAAGCCCGCGCTCACGATGATCAGGTCCGGCGCAAACGCACGGATCACCGGTTCCAGCACCTGCAGCATTGAGTGACTTTCTCAAGAAATGAGTAAGAGCTGAGCCTTTTTAAGAGTAGCCTGATCTGGCTGAGGAGCACGCAGAGAAAGCAATGTTTATTGCTTCATATGAGGAGAGTGCTATGCAAATCTAATACACAGTTTCTTATCAGGGCCATGGAAGGGGCACCCGAGCCAAGAGGGGTTCTGTGAACGGCCGTAGAAATGCTCAACACAAAATTTGAGCAGGCGCACACCAGGTCAAAGGCAGCTATGTAGTCAGCATCGTTGAAGCCGCCGCGTGGGAAGGGGATGTTCAGGTTGAATCCCCTGCCCTCATCCTTGCCCACATCCTGGACATCCCCAGTGCCGGGGTAAAAACCGTTGCCCCTGTACAAGCGCAGTGCATCAGACACCACATATTGCATCCCGTTGCTTTACAGAGACCATCACAGAGTGGTCTGTCTGGTACGGAAGAAGAGAGCACGGCCAAGGAGGAACCAGACAATTGGGCATGAGATAGCACACCTGTGCAGGGAGATGTACATGACATCGCCTCGGCTGTACAGGATCTCCTCTATGCCATTCCCGTGGTGGACGTCCCAGTCGAGCACCAGCACCTTTTTCACTCCCAACCTGCACGCAGCAGATCAAGATTTGTCCAGGCAACCACCAGGCCACATTTTCCCTCACAAGGATCGCCCAGAGTCTGCAAGTCTCATGAAAGCAGGTGTATGTTCCTAATAGTTGTTGGCTTGAAGACATGTCAGATGACAGGAGACCACCAAAAGTATAAGTGCTACCAGGATGTAGAGAAAGGTGGTTGCTTTGACTGTCAGCGCCCAAATAATTGCTTATGATTCGGTGCTGCACCTGCGCGCCGCCAGCGCAGCGACGGCGACGTTGTTGTAGAAGCAGAAGCCCATGGCGCGCGCACACTCCGCGTGGTGCCCCGGCGGCCGCACAACCGCAAACGCCCGCTGCACCCGCCCGCTGCAAACCGCCTCCACAGCCTGCAGTGTGAGGGCATGTCACTAATGTGCTAAGCTACATTGTCTATCGCCAAGCACAATTGCAATGCATGTTTACCATAAAACGGTGAGCTTGAGAAGAGATGGGAACGCGCGACATGTGCTTTACAGCATGCGAGGGGGGGACATAATCAGCATGGCACAATCGTGTGCTGTTGAGGCTTATTGTGTCAACTGTGCCACCACTGAATGGCGGCTATCACCTGCACAGTGCAACCCGCTGCTGTCCTGGCCGCGATGGGTGTGGCAGCTGTGTAGTAGTTGTCGCCGATCTGCCACTCGTCCTCCTTGGGTGGGCCATCTATGTGCCGCACATGCGCCTCTGTGTGTGCCAGAACCAGCTCCTCATCCCTTGCCTGTGCAGCGGCACCCTTGACTTCAGATCAACCTCCGCCAGATCCACTCGCCTATGGCAAGCTTGGCCAATTCAGGTGTGGGGGTGAAGGGCATCACAATTCCCACCATGGAGCTACATATGGGCTTTGGCTGTGGGCTGATGGGCTATGGGGCAAGTACCTGCCGTGCCGGCAGCGTCCAGCATCTGGCAGCGAGCCCAGCTGCTTTGAGCTTCTGCACAAGCGCCGCTGTCCGCTGTGGCCTCTCGACATGACCTGCCACATTCACCCCTTGTATGAGAGCTTGAAATGTACCCAGGCATTTGTAGTGAGCCATTGTCTGGTTGGGCAAAGTAGACCGTAAATAGGACGCACTTGGTGGTCCAACGTGCTCCTCCATGATCTCGTCGTACACCAGGCCCACTGCTAAGTCGCCTTCCTTGGCGCTTGCGGGCTCGTGAGCTTCTGTTTCTGGGACACTGTCAAGTTCATTCGTGACTGCTTGCAATCTTGAGGCCTTGTAGCCTTTCACCGCAGGTGTGGCCAGGCTGAGGGCTGATAGGGTGTCTGCCAGAGCGCTTGCTGGGCTCTGAATGCTTGGCAGGTCCACCTCTGCCTTTTCAGCGAAAGTATCGCCTGGCACACTTGCTGCGTGTCCATTGGCAGAGGGCACTGCAACATCCTCTGCCGATGCAAGGGCCTCATTGGTCTCTGCCTCGGTTGTTGCTGTGTCAACAGAGGCTTTGCTTGCCTCGCCTTCTGGTGAAGTGCTATGTGCACCGTTCTGCAGAACTACCTGAACAGCGGGAGAGACATGCAGTAACATCAGTCGTGTGGTATTTATTGACTGCATAATATGTGTGCCATCGAATATTTGCCGTAACCCAGCGCACAGTGAGGACAGCCTTAGGTTTCAAGCTCCTGATGCTGCAAAGAGAAAACCCGAGGAGAGAATGTCGATGTAATCTGCAAGGTGATCTCACCGAATCTTTTTCAGCAGAAGGATGCTGGGGAGTGACGGGGAGCTGAGGGACGTCTTCTGGACTTTGTGCTTCCATGCGGTGCTCTTCTTGAAGGAGTGCCTGTGACTATAAAAGCGCAAGGTATGCTGTGCCGCGTGTGTCACAACGTACTGTCACTCCCATGCACTGATTAATCGGGAAGCTCTGTTGTTTCTGAGGTATGTCACGGAGAACATTATGGGCAGCCCACATTGGGCAGCATGCCTTGCCCATTGATACTTCACAGCTAACGCTGGTCGCAATCTGTCCACAACAAGTACTTTGGGCTAATGGCCGCTAGCGCCTGGAACTGTGAGAAGTCCAACGTAGGCTCGCCAAGTGTCCCCGCCATAACAGCGCACTGTAGATTTTGCCAGGCAATGTAATGTACATGGATGCTTAAGTTGCCAGCACCTGGCATTGACTCGTCATGACAACCTAGGATACAAGGTACACAGATCCTGCTGCTGACACTACAATCATCGGGCTGCGGTCAGTTGTGCAGGCCTAGCAGTAGAGCCAGCCCCGGACATGCGCTGCCTCACTCCGCCCTGCGCCTCAGCTACAGCGTACCGCAGCTTCTCGCTCTCCAGCTTCAGATGGGATATCTGCACAGCCAACAATCACAGCATTCACCGCTCATGAGCGTTTATACCAAGCATGATCATGTCATGACATTGCATTGAGACATCTCCCCAGAAATGCACGCTTTCATGATGCAGCATGCTGACAGTGCGGTAGCGGTACCTGACGTTTCTGGATCAAGATGTAGATATAACACGCCGCCACCACGATGCCGCACACGCCAGTCGCAATGCCGGCCGCATGCATCTTGGCAGAGCGCCCCTCACCCTGCACAGCAGCACAATGCCTGAGGATGTCCACATGAATCAAACCTTGCGGAGACTCGTGCCAGCATGCTCTCAGCTGTCCAAGGATCCCTCAGGTACGCACATATATCACGCTAAGCAGAGAGCGGCATTCACCTGAGCTTCGTCCAGCATCTGCCAGCACCGGCCGCACCCCTCTCCCAGGCCAGCAACTCGGCCCTTGCACTCGGCAAGTAATCCCTCCAGCTCCTCAATCCTCTTTGCGCCAGCTTTGGCTGCCTCTGCTGCCTCGGCAGCCATGGCCCGCCTCTCATGTTCCCACTTACTCTTCCCCGAGCCCAGCTCCTTCTCTGCAGCTTCTGCGGCGGCGGCGGTGGCTGCCCGGGCAGCTGCTTCGCTGGCAAGGTCTGCCTCCAGGCTCTTCGCGCGCGCCTCGGCTGCTGCAGCGCTCTCCTCCAGGAGGTGGGAGCCTCGGTCCCTGTCCTTCAGCCGCGCATGGGCTGTCCTCAGCGCCTGCTCCGCCTGGTGCAGCTTCTGGGATAGCTCCTGTGCTTGGTGCGCCTGCCCGGAGGCAGCTTCATGCAGCTTCCCCTCACATGCCTCCACCTGCTTCTTTAGCCCCGACGCTGACCTGGCTTCGCGATCCGTTTGGCGCAACATGTCCTGCAGAGAGAAGCAGAACATTCGCTTCAATGCTTGGACGACAGCAATACACGTCTCAAACGTGCAGTATATTTAGATGGATTGTTATGTCACGCACGCACCTGGCTGTGTTTCAGCTTCTGCTGCGTCTGCATGAGCAGCTTTCTGAGCTCCGCTGTCTGGTCCTCTGGGCCACAGCTGGAGCCTTCTGGCAACTCTGGCAGCGTGGACATCTGTGGCACATATTCTGGCCAAAGGTCTGGCGCATCTGGCAACGCTGGTTGGCGCGAATGAGATCCTTGGCGCAGCAGCAGGATACCTCCCAAAATCTGCGCACCGACAACACACATGATTTTGGACTTCCCTTTTTGGCTTGGTGCCACCAGGATGAGTTAATGCAGCTTGAAGACAAGCTCTTAGAATGACCAGGAAAGAGTCGAGACTCACCACAAGACTGGTAAATGCTGCACATAGGATCCACAAGGGCACCCTCCTGGTATTCCTTCTGGGCTCTCGAGGGAGAAGACTTTTGTCTGGCGCCCCGAGGGAGCTTGCTCGGCTATCCCTTCTGCACCACAATATGAAGATGTGTTCAGTGCTGATTGCTTCTCCACATCAATCTGCAAGTCTGAGCAGTAGCAACCTTTGGTGACACCACAGACCTGATAGAGCTGCGTTGGGAAATGCCCGCAGATCCTGGTGTGTGTGTTGCTGGCGAGCGTGGCGGTTCTTCTAGGTTTTTTGCCTTCTTTGGCAATGGTGTGCCCACAGCACGGAGAAAATCATGCTCTGGTGTTCGGGCCATCACAGTGCCTCACATCCTCAAAGCCAGGAAATTTGAGTGATCCCCGGGTCTCTTTCGCATATCTTATGAAAATAATCAGTATCAATTAATGGGCTTCGATTGTGTCAACGACCAGCAAAGACACACTTTTAAGAATGTGTTCCCAAGTGATGTCCTGCAACACAACCTTGTATCACCAGCCTTGTTCCAAACAGCTGCGCCAAAGTGCTGGTATGCAGGACCTGGACCTCGTTAAGTTTGCTTGATTCGGGGGGATTTCGCTTCTCAAGCATCCTTCCATTTGGTCAACTTGTGCCAGCTCGACATCAACACACGTGTCAGATGACGTCCCCATGCCATGTGCCTTCTTCTCTAGGAGCATCTCTGGCCGACCAAGGAATCTATTGTGCGACCAGGATGTGGCGTGTCTACACGCCTACAGTCCTCAAAATGCATCCGAGGGCTTCCTGCGCTGTGCTAAAGTACACCATCATCGAGCGGTTCGGCAGGTAGATTCCGGAAGCGCGGCTGGAGGGAAAGCATCAAGGCACCTCGGGAGGCAGCTTGTTGTCCTGCGTCGTGCGCAGTCGTTCGGCGCAGATGTCTTGTCGCACAAGACATCGGCTCAGGGCAGCAGCTCTGCTGCTGGTGTGCGCCGCCGTGGTGCATTCTGCTGTCGGCAGACCTCAGCCAGAAGGCGATCTGGAGAGCAGGAAAGACTGCCAGCCAGAGCAGGTTCGAACATATTGATGCTGTGATGCCAACATTGTTGTCATACCCACACTCTAAAGGATATCCGGTCCTCCGCTCTCCTAGTCCCCTCACGTGTGCTTCCTGGCCTTGGACATCTGTAGTGGTGAACAGTGGGAGATTGTTGCCTGCTTTGAGCTAGCGTTGTGCGTACCTGTCTCGTGCGCACATTATAAAAATTTCTGTGCTCCTCAATCTTGTGAACGCCTGTGAGCATCACTTCTGTGGTCAGTAAGCCTTGATGAGAGGCTGGTTTGCAAGTGCACCTGCCAGGATTGTTCACGGCTATCCAAGCGGCTGCTGTGGGCGTCTTGGTCCGCTCTCCTCACTCTTTCAAGGGAGGTGTATGCACCCATTCTAAACATCTGGCACGCTTGCAGGTGCATCTAGCTCTTACTGGAGATCCCACTGAGATGCGCGTCAGCTGGAAGACAGATGGGGCTGGGTATGTGTCCTGCAAACTTTCTCACTAATTGGTCTTCCCTTGTGCACGGGTTCAAGGACCAAGCATCACACCCTCTTCAGATCCTGGTGTCATGAGCAGAAGATTTTCTGATCCTGGAATTTCTACATATTTACAGGTGCAGTGGGCGCCTGCACTGGGCCAGTGACAATGGAGATATGCTGCTTTCTTCAACCTCGCTGAATCAGTCATTACCTTCTGAGGAGTCCTCCTACTCGGTGAGTCTTGCTGGTGTGGGATTGTTCTTGCATGTGAATTTCTTGTATTGAGGTGCTTGATGGGTCCTGATATTTTTCATGTGTGCTGGCTGATGACTGGTGTATTTACTGGACAGGCGGAGGACATGTGCAGCGAGCCGGCCATTAACTATAATTTTGACCCGCCGCATCTGCACAGCGCTGTCATTACCGGATTGGTGCGCTCCGCCTATCATTCTTCTGCTCCCTTTAAGCTCTTCGAGTCGACTGTGTTCAATACTCTTGTGGCGAGAGGGCCAAGAGTTCTATTACAAATTGAAAGGGGCAAGAGATATCAACATGTCTGTCATGCAGGTGCCAGGCGAGCGCTACCAGTACAGAATAGGCAGTCACCTGCCACTGAGCAGCTTCCGGGCAGCTGCAAAGCCGGCGCCGGACGCGGGGTTCACCTTCATCGTGTATGGTGACATGGGGGAGTCGGACCACAGAGCCGCCAAGTCTCCAGGGTGAGCATTTTAACCCCAAGGCTGTGCTGAACCCATATCACCGCCAATTTCTCACCCTGCATCTGTGGGAGTCCAGTGGCACTTCAGGCTATGCCCAGCCTCGCTTGCATGCGCTGAGAAACATCTGTTTACCACAGCTAGCTTTGAGGGGCCATCACAAGCCATTGGTTGCTCGTTAAACTTCCTAGGAGCAGAGGTTTCCATGCTCGCCTGCACGGCATGGCACAGCAGAAAGGCACCTTCCAACTGGAAGGCTCAAGAGAGCTGCTGCGTGGCTCTGCAATGCAATGCTTGACCAACACCCGGTGCCTCAGGCTAGGCCTTGCACCAGCCATTGCTGCAGCAAGTCAACTTGTTCGAAATGGAGGGCTAAGAAGGAAGGATGGAAGGAGATGAAGCTGCTCTTTGTCTTACAAGGGTATCTCAGGGAGAGAACCCTAGCTGCCGAGGGGGATTAGACGCGCTCTGTGCTGCACAGGGCGGCGGACACGGCGGAGAACGTGAAGCAGGAGATTCTGGACAGGGGGGCGGATCTGGTGCTGCACATGGGGGACATAAGCTACGCGAATGGGGAGGTGCGCATCTGGGACGCTTTCATGCGCTACATTGAGCCGTACGCGAGCGCCGCGCCGTACATGATCGGCGTGGGCAACCACGAGTACGACTACCGCACCGGCCGCGAGAAGCACCGCAAGCGCGCCCGCCACCCGGACGCCTCCGGCTCCGAGGAGCCCTACGACCCCGACTGGGGCAACTACGGTGCGAATCGGATCATCCAGGACTCCCCTGAAAATAGAATATAATCTTGCATCGCTTAGATATGTATAGCCATGCGGTTGCACTCTGGCCTCCTTGGGCGCTACCATAGGGTGGTGTAACAATAGAAGGACGCCTTTTTTACACTTTGCTGGGACTCCCCCTTGCTACCGCCTGTGAGCTTTCTTCTCGCTGGGCCAGTGTGCATGCTTACATGCGCAGCGTGTGCCCAAGGCCGTAAAGAATAAAACTATTAGATAGAGAATGCGCTTTTCACGTGAATCATGTCTGCAAGACAGGCTCGCGCCGATATTTGTTGAACTTGCCGGCAGACTTTTGCTGACATCATGGAGCTAGTGCAATAGGTGAGGCTCAGACTGTGGCTGTGGTTGCAGGCAATGATTCAGGCGGGGAGTGTGGCGTGGCGGTGGCCAAGCGCTTCCGCATGCCCAACAGAGAGACCGCGGCCGGGCCGCCGTCCAACGCGCCATTCTGGTACGGGTTTGACTACGGCTCCGTCCACTTCACCATCCTCTCCAGCGAGCACGACCTCCACAATGGGTCCCTCCAACGAGAGGTGCTTCTTTGTTAAACTCTGGACCACACCGCTCTTTTGCCAATGTCAACAGACGAGGCAATCTCTAATACTTGATCCAATCATTTGCACCCCAATATACCACCTGCCGTCTCAACCATCCTTGCCTGCTGCAGTCACCCTTTGCAAAGTCATCCTTAGGTATCTCGAGGAGGGAGCAAAAGTAAGCAGACAGCCATCAAGCTGTGGATTCCAGTATGTAAAAGCCAGCAAGATGACAAAGCATTGGGTGTCTGGTGCAGTGGCTGGAGGCTGAGCTTGCAGGCGTGGATCGCTGCGTGACCCCGTGGCTGCTGGTGGGGCTGCACCGCCCCATGTACGTCCCCTACCCCCACAAGTCCAACCGCGTCGTCGGCCGCCACCTGCAGGCACGCTGCCCACAACCTTTCACTCCTCTTTTATCAGGGCATCCAACACTGGACACTCGATAATGGCAAGTCAAGGGTTGCGCACTGAAATTCATAAGCGTAGAGGTCAGAGTGGTATGATAATGAAAAGAACAGGTTAGGAGATTGCGCCAAGGCTGCTATTGATCGATGATATAAGGAGCTCTCGTTGCGCGCAGGACATCCTCGAGGACACGTTCCTGAGGCACGAGGTGGACATGGTGATGTCGGGGCACGTGCACCTGTACGCGCGCACCTGCTCCGTCAAGCACGACCGCTGCAAGAAGCCCGGCCGCGGCGGCATCACCCACGTCACCGTCGGTGCGCACCCCTCTGACTGTCTCATCTCCCTGTTTGCGCGCTTTTACAGTCTCACATGCACCTGTTTATCGTCTGCATGGGTAGGGAGCTGGCCTCTAATGTACTGCAAGCACAGTGCCGAAGTGGCAAATAGAATCCTAGGAAGGGTCTCTGTGCGCTGCTGAGAGCCTCATTGTTCCAGAGCATGTGTAGTAGATCCACTGAAAGCTAGGCCCCTGTCTGAGCTGCTAAAAAGATACAAACGGCAAGGAGCGCTGCATGCTTGGTGCAAGTGAGGGTGACTGAGCAGCGAGTGTGGGGCTGCAGGGTGCGGGGGCCACAAGCTGAGCGCGATAGAGGACGACCAGAAGGCGTGGATAGCGTCGGCCGCGTCGCACTTTGGGTACGGGCGCGTGACGGTGGACGACAGCGGGTCGCTGCTGTGGGAGTATGTGCGCACCAAGGACGGCCGCACCCACGACCACGTCCGCCTGCACAACCACCAGGTCAGCGCCTCTGCATTCCATCCCCATAAGCCATTCTGCATAGGCTTGCAACGATCTAACTGTCCTCTCGTGTGTTCTCTCTCTCTCCCTGGTGCCATCTCCATCTATGCCTGGTTCATTTGTGGTGCTTCACGCCGGGACAGAGCCTGACTTGTCTTTGTTGCTCTAGAGGCTCGCTGCGCTCTGTAAACTATCACATGATGCTCATATTCAATGCAAAAACCCTGAACCTTGACTTGCTCTCAGCTGTGTGTCCAACTCGTTTTGTGTGACCAGGCGGACCGCTGCAACGCCGCGCGCAATGCCTCAGCAGACGGGGCGCTCCTCGGCAGCTTTGCTGACGTCAGCGATGAGATTGATGATGAGCTGGCAGATGTCGATGCTGACTGGGTTGATGAGCTGGCGGAGGAGCAGGCGGGGGGCGGGTACTTCGAGGGTGTGGATGAGGATGAGCGGAGTTGTTTGGAAGATGAAGAGGATGTGGAAGATGAAGAGGATGTGGAGTCACAATTGGGAGAGCAGGAAAGTGATGAAGATAGGTGGCATCCGACTGTATTGGGCGACAGCGCAGAACAGCTCAGATCAAAGATAATGGCAGCATCCTGAAATGCACTCAGCTGCAGCTGTAGTGAGAGACAGGTAGAATGAGAGAGCTGTAGTCTTGTGTGCTGTACTTGCATGTGGTAGGCAGGGCTATTCAAGCATTCAGCAACGAGGTGTGGTTTCTGGGTACTGGCCTCAGCAGCATTTATACCCGCTGGGGGCGTTCATCTTCAAATTGTTTGTGCCGTGTGAATATTGCTTGATGTTGATGAGACAGCTTTAAATGGTGCTTGTCATGCCGCATGCTGATGATCTCAAATCTTCAAGAGGCTATGTAGGGCCATAGATGAAGCGGGAAATATTTTCTGCCGCTTGCCTGTGCAATTTGCTGGTGTGCCAGTGTGCTGTGTGTCAGCCATTGGCACACAATCTTTGCAACTTGAGCGCTGCTAGTCTTGTGATAGTCATGAAGGGTAGCATTGGCTTATCCAATAGAGGTTGTCAATGGCTTGTGCTGCACAATGACGTTCTAGTCCAGCTCCATATGTTGGTATTGAACTCTCTGTACTATGTGTGCTTTGCTGGTCACAGAGATGGCCGATTATGAAGGCTAGCAGTTGCCCACTGGGTAGGCCTGAGCCTCAAACTTGATGTTCATTGCTTCAAATGTGCAGGCTTGCAGTTTTTCAGGTTATTCTGATTTTGCAAAGTGCTGATTATTTCATTCTAGAGTCGATGCTAGTCTTTGCCAATTGTATGTGTTTGATTCTTTTGTCAGCTGTTTTCCATGCTTGTTGCTTACCAAAATGATTCTGCATCTTTGTGGAACTTATACTGAAATGGCGGCATGCACGCCTTTTGCAAGACTGCAGTATTTACTGTAAAGCTCAGTTGAGGGCTGGAATGGTGTTATGGCTGAAACCACACAGCACATGCATGGTGCAAATGAAGCTGATTTCATAGAAGCTTTCTTGCCCTGCCATGCCGCGCGATATTATGCTGGCATCATAGTCATTTCAGTCACTCGTGTGCATGTTGATGTCAACATGTGATCATATTACTCACAAAGCAACTAGGCTCCACAGTTAGCACAGTAACCTGCTTGTTGTTCTCAGATCCTGCGCAGGACACCCCGCCAGGAGGCTCAAGCCTCAATCTGTCGGCCGGTAATCGCACTAGCTATTCAATCTATAAACATGCGCTGATCAGATACCTGAGGCAATCTCATATGGCTTATCCAGGACTCAACTTTGATTATTCAAGGCTGGTGGGGATCACGCGTCGGCCGCGATCCTGTAAGCTCTGCTGCACAGCACTGGCGTCTGCAGCCATCACCACGGTCTGTCGCCCAGGATGCAGGTGCCTTTGCGCGGCGCCCAATACGTCCTCCGCCGTGACAGCCTCTATCCCCGTCTTGTAGGTGAACAGATAGTCCTGGCAGCATCAGTACCCACATCAGCAATGCACACATACCGCCGCCATCAGCTTTGAAGTGCCTCAATGCCAGTGGGATCTGTAGGCTCGCTACACAAACATGCATGAAAATTCTCATTAATCAAGATACATGTGAGACATCTTTACAAGCTTTTCACCTCTGGCAGGCCCAGGAGCGCATAGATGACTGTCCGCTGCATCTGGGCATTGGTGGAGGCAAAATTGAAGATGAAGCTGTTCAGTGTCTCCGCCTTTGCCGACGCAATTTCCTGATCTGTTGGAGCCGTTTCAGTCGCTTCCTGTCACCCACCCGCTTGCTTACTGAACCTTAAACGCGCCCCAGCATGCACTCAAGTACGGAATGTCCTGCTGCATGGACCGATAAATGGCAGGGCATGTGACCCACAAGTTAAGGGACAATTGAGTCATTGTGTGCTCATTGGTGCGCGTACTAATTGCTCACCCTGAGGACGCGCTCGAGCTGCTCCAGGAACTCTGCTGGCCGCGCGGTAGAACCCCCGGCAGCGAAGAGCCCCGGGTGGTCAATGGGCGAATCCCAGCCGCCGCTCACGCTGTATGTCAGCCCCTGCAGCCGCGCACGGGGCTTCTTATGCAAGATCAAACAAGACCCATGTATTAATCTTCCATGAACCCTCTAGGTACAGACTCCCTGAAGCGGTGCAATGACATGCAATCCCACAAATGCATATGCAGCTGCAGAGGAACTTCTTCTTGTCCAGGCAAGTGCTCTGCCGCAAAGTGAGCAATTAGTAGGTTGGGCCTCATTAGCTCACCTCTCTAGACCTGATCTGGTCAAACAGGCGCCCGCCAAAGGAGTTGAGGATGTCCCCCAGCACATCCAGCGCGTAGCTGTCCGGATCGGCCAGAGAAATGCCCGGCTCCCCCATCAACATGCTCACCTGCAGAAGCCAAAGCAATGCTGCGTCAACTCATCCAAAAGGTTCTGCCCCAATCACCACATGGTCACTTGAGAGATCCTCCAGAGGGAAAACCGAGGGTGTCACGTCACACAGGTCCTGAGCTGGGTACATTATCACGGAGTCGGCACAGTTATGTGTCCCTTACCAGAGTGTGGGACTGTAACGCACCTGAGTGAGGCCTGGCCTGTCCACAACGTAGACAGATGCTGGCTCGGGCCGGAACTCTGGGATGGGAGTGTTGGGCACGGCAGGAGGCGTTGCAGGCTGCCCTGCTGCCGGCCTCCACCCGCCCAGCTGCCTCTCAAGCACCGCTTTCATCCTTGCAACATCAAAATCCCCTGCACACCCAAACTATTGAGTGACCATAATTAGAGCATGCAAGGGGTGGCAAAGCATCAATATGCCTAGAATTCAGAGGGGGATGGGTACTAGAGCTGGGGCAATTTGCTGGTGTCGCAACGTGTCAGCATGATGTCAGCAAAAGAACCTGCAATGCCGAGCACAGCATTGTCTGGCCGCTGCCAGGTGGCCAGGTGCCTGCTGATGTCAGCGCGACTAATTGCCTTGACCTGATCAGGCGTGGGGGTGCGCGCGAAAACGCTGTCGCGGCCATACAGCAGCCGTGCCAGCAGCCGCCGTGGGGCTGCACCCGGGTTGTCATACATGTGCTCCAGAATGTTCAGCACCTGCCTCATGTAATCCCGAATTCAATAACTGTGACAAAAAGCTCATATATCACTGATTTCTGACAAAGGTACAACCTACCTCAAGAGAATCGTTTGGAATCGCTGTGAAGCACGAAGGATGTTATCAGGTCATTCTGGGCTGCATAGCATGCATTAATTAGGCCTTCTGCCACCAATGGAGACTGCCGGCACGTCCACTTGCATTATATGAGATTTGCATGTTAAATGATGGTGTCCAAAAGGCACCTGAGACTTGTACAGGGCCACTTTCTCCTCCGGCAGGGCGGGCGAATTCAGCACCTCTGAGAACAGGCCCATCACCTCATCCACATCCTCTGCGAGACACTCAAAGCCTGCAGCAAGCATTGCCTGCTTTCACCGTGGCTAAGTCAAGTCCTCTCCATGCAAATCAGCTGCAGTCCCCAGCCAAGGATCGTGAATGGAGGCTGGAGGGGGCGCACCAAGTGAGGACGCCTCAGGGCCGGCGTTGCCCTCTATTGATGCTGCTTTCTGCTCAAGAGCCTCATCCAAAGCGTTGCCTGGATGCGCAACCGAGCCCCCGGCTCTTTGTACTGCTGCTGCAATGGTCGCAACACCGACCTGCAACCCATCCACGTGCCTTCACTGCTCTGTTTTGTCGTGAACATTTTGTCTTGATCGGAGGATATGCATCATCTTATGAGAGCTCAAATGACGAGATTGTGGGCTAGATTCTTTGTCAGCAGCTGACCTTGTCTGGTGGGCTGGCTCTGAGGCCTCCGCGGAACAGAAGCATTCCCTTCACAAGGGGAACATCTGGGTCCTGCACCAGGAACACTCGGAGCCCATTCCTCAACACCACCTGTACCAGCACAAGGTTATCAAGATGTGCATGTGCAGGTTGCATTTGTGTGAATTCAAGGTCAGTCTGCTGTTGTTGTGCATGCTGCGTACATTGGAAAGAAATGCACAGCAGACTGTGGTGTGATGCCAACATGCAGGTAGCTGCCATGATGATGGAGCTACCTTCTCGATAATTGGCAGACGGAGATCTCCAAGCTCAGGGAACTCCGTGGGGATGGGCGGCAGGGCGGCAGGCTGATCATACAGGGCAGCTAGAGCGTGAGAAGGTGTCACTGCCAGCATGGATGCCAGCAGGAAGCCTGAGGTGCCTGGCACTGGCCACATATGGTCCCAATCAATACAATTGCGCTGCTTTGACTGTTAGTGCATAGCTCATTGGTGTGTCACATGGAGATTAATTGCTCCACAGAAGCATTCTGAACAGTATTTGTCCTAGTTTTACCATGGGAAGCTGCATGGCCTGAAGCATGGCAAGACAGGGTGGAATGATTCGGCTATTTCTTACCTATGACAGTCCTCAAAAAATTCTGAAGGGAATATCTAGCACGTTCGACACCTTGATAGTGTGCCGAGACAGGCAAACCAAAAGTATTTTCTTTTCGGGAACATGCCCATGCCTGCCTTCTAGGTTGACGGCCTCTTCGGTAAGTTTGTGGGAAACAAGGTAATATAGGCAGATGCGATAGAAAACTCATTTTATATTTGTGCCCTTACGGATATATAAGATCTGCTTTGAGTCTGGGCATGGCTGAGATGGATGCTTCTCCTTCTCGAGTCGTTTACTCCGTTTTCAAGATGTCATCAGAATTATTGATGTTCGGTCAACATCAATAACAAATCGCACATACTTTTGGAAGGGCACCATTTTTACACAGTTTCCTTGGGCCTAAGTCTTGCCAGAGCCATGCAGACGTCATGGTCATGACACATAAGCAACAGATGCCTCACCCCATCCAACCACCTAGGAGAAGGCAAGATGGCTGAATTTAGCCAATAGCTTGAAGAAAGGCCTCTGTCAGCTGGGATAATGGCACACACATTTTTGCATAACTTAAACGAATGTGACCTGTCTTGCCGCATGCTACAGTAATTCTAGAATCAGAGTTATTTCTGAGTGCAAGTGGACCGCTATCAATACATCAGCAGCTTGCAGCAATTGGCTTCAAAGTTTTCAAATGGCTGTCATGAATAGCACTCCGGTCTCAGTACGCCAATGTAAGGCAAAGATCGGTAATGCTCGTTGTAGTCTAATCCATACCCTACCACAAACTCGTCCGGACACTGCAGCACAAACAAACAGTATGATCATCAGTAACAGACAATTCGCAGCTGCCGCTAACAAGCATTGCCAGCAGGCCGCCAAGCTCATATTGCAGATTTTTGGCCCAGATGATCTGCTGTCCCTCACCTCAAAGCCTTTGTAGTCTGGCTGGACATCCACTTGTCTCCTGGCGGATTTGTCTAGCAGTGTCACTGTGCTCACGCTGGCTGCTCCCTGTGACTTGAGCCGTGCGCAGAGTTCCTGTGCAGTGGCAGACCTAGGCATGCTCACATTCCTGATAGAGGAGGAAAGTACTCTTTGCATGCTTGCACTGCACTGCTGGGCTCAGCACGGTTTCAACAGATCATACCTGCAGAGTCTTCCCTGTGTCAATGATGTCCTCCACCAGGAGGATATGCCGTCCTGAGATGGAAACCTTGGACACAAGGCCCAGTGACACTGCCTCCTCACCGGTTGTGGACGCGCCAATGTAGGAGCTTGCTCTCAAAAAGTCCATCTGCAGGCCATCTGGGAGCGGGTCTATCGCCCGCACCAAGTCTGTGTTCCACACAGTAAGGTGAGCAGGAAGAGCCAAGCATGCTCAAGAATACAGAATTCGTTGTGAAATCAGCAACCAACCTGCCATGAAGACGAAAGCGCCGTTCAGGGTCCCTATGATGAGCGGTTGCTTCTCTGCATAATCAGCTGCAAGCTCCCTGTCATACCACCGACATTAGACAAGCCCTGATAATGTTCAGCATCTTTAAATACTTTTGACGTGTATGTTGTGCTAAAATTTTCTACCTTCCCATCTCCAGTGTGCGCTCCTTCACCACCTTCTCAGAGAACAAGATTACAGAGATGTCTTTGTGTTGGTTGGACACAATTGTAGCTCTGCGAGCTGCTGTTCTATGCAGGAGATGACTCCGATTCTTTCCCAAAATGCCTTTACCGATATGAGAAGATCTGAAATTCCGGAAATTAGATACAGAGTGCATGGCATGGGCAGTCATGCTGGACTAAACAGTTTGTGGTTCACTTACATACGCGGCTAAGGCGAGAACACACATTAATGGAAGGGAAACCCTTGTATCAATGTTTACATGGACATAGTATGGCAATTATGTATTCACTTTGCATGCATCTGCCTTTCCCACCTTCAACCAACTTCCGATGCTCCATCTGGACCGTCCGCTGCAGCTGGCGGCCAAATCTGGCAAGCGCTCCATTACGTGACCACGCTCCCGAATTCCCAGCCTCAAGGTCTCAGCCTTCAGTCGAGCAATCTTTGACGCGGGGTATGACATTTTTGTCGAGGCAGGCTCTTTGTCAAAGTCTCTCGAGAAGGAATGGACAGCCTGACCGCTTTCCTCATGGATCAGCACGGGGCAGAGATGTCCTTGGACGCGCTAACTGACTCCATGCTCGCCAACCTGCCACATGCGCCTAATTCATTTGATGCAGCAGCCCCCATCGTGCCCTTCAACTCGAATTTTGGCAAGACCGCAGGTGGGATCCAGTCAGCGTTGGCACAATTGTGGTTTGTCATCAACTTCTGATACCTGCCCCAACCACGGCTCTGACTTTCTTTTGCCCCTGATTCATGGATGATGTTGTTCTCTGCATTGCTGCAGACTACCCATCGGTGAAGCAGCAGTTCTCCCAGCAGTACCAGACACCCTGGGACTTCCCAGTGCCGCCCGCAGACTATGCACAGGCTGCCTCTCTGCCCATGGATTTCGGACAGCAGCCCACAAGCAGCCCCCTTTTCGCAGCACCTGAGGAGACCATCTTCAGCAACACCACTGCCACGCCAGCCGCAGCACCTGCCCCCCCAAAGAAGCTGCAGCACACCAGCAGCAGCTGCTCCTCGGATAGCAAGGAGGACCAGGAGATCTCAAAGCTGCAGGAGCGCATCCAGAAGCAGAAGGAGAAGAATGCCAGGAACCAGAGGGAGTTCCGCAGACGGGTATGCGCCCTGCTAGCCTTCGCTCATGAGTTGACGCTTCAACCAACCTTGATTACTCTGCACTTGCTGATGCTGTTTGCTCTTGGATCGGCATAGTTGGAGCATGGCTTGATAATGTCACATCTGTGCAGGCAAAGGAGAGGGCATCAAAGATTGAGGAGCAGGTGCAGCACCTGACCGCAAAGCTGTCAGAGACAGAGCTGGAGAAGCAGAGCCTGGCAGCCAAGAACCGGGTGCTGGAGGCTGCACTTGCTTCCGCCAGGAGCTATTCCAACCAGGTCTGTCAGCCTCACAGCAATGCACATTGCGAATGTCAGAGCGGATCCCCAGAGTGTAGCCAGCTGTTGTCTTTGCATCAAAGCGCTCTTGCAGACTGTTGTCCTGTTGCGACCTCGCCTGGCTGTTGACTGGCGCACGTTTTACAAAGGCATAAGGACCCATCCATGCTCTGGAGCTGTCAGAATTGTACCGATTTTACTGATTGACCAACGCAGGGCAGCAACACTGCGTGTCCCGGCTCCATTTTGGGCACTTTTGCATGCGAAGAGGCGGAGGATGCTTCCGGCCCCGTCGTGCTGACTGTGCGCGATGGGTCTCCCCTGCAGCTCTCCTTGGACCAGATCAAGCGCATGACATGGCAGGAGCTGTCACGCATCTGGAAGGTGACCAGCCTGCCTATTGCTTTGTTTCCGCACTGCTACAACCACCCGATCCTGTCTCCAAATACAGGGAAGCTGGGCATGCATATCCAACCTAAACTGGTTTCTGAGTGCAAATTGCATCTGCAGGAATACGTCAACGCCATTGCGATGCGCCTGGTGACTGCCACCAACAAATTCAATGGCACCAGCGAGCAGCGCCTCACGGTGATCATCTTAGCCCCAGCCTGCCACTGTTGAATCCCCAACCCAAAGCCGATGTAAATCATTCTGTATGTCGCTGGCAGCCACATGACATTTGGGGGGTACCCTTGTTGGGGCACTGATCTTGAGGGTGCCTCTATACCCAGGAGCTCGTGGTGGAGGTGTCCAATCTGATGCGCACTATTGCGCTGCACAACGCGATGCTGATTCACCAGCACCACAGCCATCGCATGGACTTGCCCCCAAACGCGCCGCAGGCCCAGCAGCCGCCACCGCTAAGAACCTACACCAACCTCCTGGTGCGCCCACATTCCCACCACCCCAGCTTTCCACAGAATGCTCTGATCGGAGTTCAGTCTTGGAGTCCCCTGATGTTGAAGTATGGGTTGTGGTGCGCCCACATCCGCATCACCTGAGATTCTGGGGGATGGCTTCAAACGGAGCGAATGTTTGAGTCCCTGACTTCCTGTTTGAGTTGCCACTGTATTTGCTACATGCCTGGGCCGAACTACATTATTGACAGGGAACAAGGTCATGGTTGAGCAATTGATGAAATGTTGCATTGTGGGGTGTGCAGGAGGTGCTGGGCCTGAGCAAGGAGCAGAAGGAGCAGATGCTGGCGCATCGCCATGTCAAGCTGGTCTCCCTGGCACGCCTCGTGCAGGAACGCCGCGAACTGCAGGCCCGCCTCCAGGCAGGCACCAGGCTCATTGCCTTTCCTTTTGATATGAAACAAGCTTGCTTGTATGTGGTACCACCTCTGGCAGTGAGAGGACAGGCCAAGGCAGGGCCGCCGGAAAGCATCGGGCATGCTGGCGCTACAGCATGGGACCATGTGTGGTGCTGCAGCAGTACACCGATCTGATGTGGTACCGTAACTCTATTTTGACATCCTGTGCCCGGCTGTGCGGCAGGCGTGCAACGAGGCGACGGCGAATCCGCGGGAGAACGAGAGCGTGGGCATGGGCGCAGAGTTCCCGCACCTGCTGGAGGTGGCCGAGCGGCTGCGCGAAAACGTGTCCCAACTGCACCGCTCCGTCTGCCTTTTCATGGGCCACACCTGGCGCCAAGTCCTCACTCCCATCCAGGCCGGAACCTTCATGGTTCAGGCATTTCCTTGGACCCCGGACATGCTTGCGCTGGCAAACACCATCGCGGCGGAGGCCGGCGCCCCCAGTGTGCAGGACATCTTTCGCGACTCGCTCAGCACGCAGCCGGGGGCGACCCCCCTGCAGCTTGGCTGCTGAGCGCATGGCTGCAACAAAAATGCTTCTGTGTCCAGTGTGTCTGGTGAAGAAGTGCGGTGGTGCGTTTGGTCAAGAAATGCGGTCAGGGCGGGTGTCTTTGGCTGGATCAGCGCTCACAACAAGTGCTCATGTATATTAGGGAACAGGGTGCAGCTCTTTCGAGCGCAATAATGATCCCATGACAGCGTATGGTTGCTGCATTGATCTTCTTATCAGGGACTTGCAAGTCTGTAGTGTGCAAAATGTGGTGTGGCTGTTTGTTTGTCACGTGCTGCTTGATGGTCGATCGTCCGTCCATTGAGTAGGTCTTGAAAGATTTGGGTAAGGAATTGAATTTTTTTGGTGGGGCTTTGCAGTCTTGACCACAAAAGGGGTCTGCACTAGTCAGCTGAATAAGCTGGAATCCTTTACTCTGTTAGCTTTCTGCAGATCATCAGCTGATCGTCCAAGGTGTGTGTTTTAGGCTCTTGTGTGTTGGCAGTGGAATGTGCCATCCAAGATCATGAGTGCAAGCCTGACTATCAAGCAAATTACATCTGGTTGCAATGCAATTTTATCATTATTTTTACGCGCGCGCGCCTGGCGCATTACATTCTTAGCTTTTCTTGTGTCTAATGCCATCCCATGAACAGGGGAAACCATGATGAGCGTGCATGCTCGGATTCGTACGTTGGTGTCCTGGGCACATGTGCACATGGGCATTCTGCCGACACATCTGAGAGTAAAGAGCTGATTTTGTGAAAGTGCAAGATGGTGAAAACTTGAAATGTGCCGTGGGTTCTAGATTTGGATATGGCCAGCGCTGGCTGCAACGTGGCGAAATGAATTATGTATATTGATTGCGCAAGCTCGTTGTAAACAACAGGATGTTTTACAAGCCTGAGGTCTTCAACCGCAGCTGAGAGCACCATACCTTTTGATGCATCGCTGCACACCAAATTTTTGTTGAAGCAACAGATCCTGATATCAATAACATGCATGCATGCAACTCTGACAAGGACGTCTTAGAGAGCCTCTCTGTCCCGTGCTTGCGCAAGCCAACACAAAATGCACCTGCCCCATAATTTGTGGAGATGCACAGCAAGTTTCTTTGCCGATTCACTGATAGGGCTCTAAGCAATCTCCTACCATTCCCACTGACTTGGGGAACCACGTGCCATACATGAAAACACTTAGCTGATCAGAGCTACAGTGTCACGCGATACATGACGGCAGCTCTGCAAGTAAAAAGATAGCTACAAGAAGAAAGCACCTCCTGTTTCAGACTCACACATATAGATAAGTAATAGAAAGCCTTGGTCCTTGAATGTCTCAGCAGTTGCACTTACCGAGTGTGGAAGGCATGCCTCGCCACAAGCACACATTGGTGTCTCGCATCACCTGCTATGCAATGACCGTCTACTCTACCGGCCCTCTGCCGAGGTCAGCTATCCCAAACATTGCAGCACAATGCACGGCCCTGCCCCCTCCATGCTGTGGTGGACTGTGCACCAAAGCCACAGATACAAGGCCTGCAGCAGGCTCTACCAGGGGGACTGACAGTGGGGGCAGAGGGATTTGCCGGAGGAGCGGAACCACTTGTAGAGGCAGGCGCGGTGGAAGCGCTTGGAGCAGGTGTGGCAGGCCAGGCGCGGCAGCTGCCCGTCGGCTGCGGCCACGACGGAGTAGCAAATTAGGCACTCCTCGACGCCGGAGAACTCGCGGACGCAGTTGTCGCGCCACAGCGCCATCGCGTCCGCCAGGCTGCCGTTCTGGTTGCGCAGGAACGCCGTTATAGACAGCAGCCACTTGCGCAGCCGCCCCTCCGCCACACCCACCTGCACAGACGCATTGCGCCGTTCAATAACGCATTCACCATTGACTTTCATTTTGGTTGGTATGAAGCAACAAATTGGGTCCTCATAACATTATGTGTAGCAGCACCTGTCAGCAGCAAATCATCACACAGTAAGGTGAATTTGGATTTACAGAAAGCAGCAAGTTGGGTCAGCTTCAATGATGTCTAGCAGCACCCAAATTGCATGCACATGCAGGTGTGGGATTGTCATGCGCAGTGCACAGTGCAGAGAACGTTCCAGAGAGCTAATGAAGCTGGCACACAGAGTTTTAAGTGTTGCGCACCCTGCGGCGGCACTCGACTTCGGCGGGGCGCAGGGGCCAGGAGGTGGGCAGCTTGACGACCATCTCCAGAGTGGAGCTGTCCTCGATGGACAGGATCGCCACAGCCTCGCGCACTGCCAGGCTGGCGCGCACACGGAACTCTGCTGTGTCCGCCACGTCACTGGCCGCCACGCCCGACACGCCGCCCAGCTCCGCAGCAATGATGGCCGCGCTCTCCTTTGCTGCAGTGTACGCCTGCAGCAGGAAGATCATAATGGTGTTGCATGGCTGGCAACCATACACCACCGCACAGATGGCAAAGCGAGCTGGGGGTGCAATGGAGATGCATGAGACTGGCGCTGAGTGCCTGTGAGATCATATCTGGACACATTCTCCCAGAGGAGGCTGGGATTCAAGGATACATTTGAGAAAGAGACATGCAGACATCAAGGCGGAATGAGCGCAAGAGATCAGAGAAAGGGGCGGACTCGCAAAAATTGTCATGCATACACATAGCAGCAAGGGAAGCCAGTTATCGAGGGCTCACCTCAATGGAGGACTCCAGGCTGCGGTTGTGGGAGAGCCTGCCAAACCAGGATCTGGCTGAAGCAGGCAGCGCAAAGAGCACACCGCGATACAGCGCCGCCGCGAGCCGCTTGTCGCCCTCATCCGTGCCGGGAACCCCTGTTCTCCCACAAAATGCTTCAAGGACTTTTCTTGTATACATTTTTTCAAGGTTGTATTCCTACTCTCTCTTCTTGGATTACGTGAACCCCTTAAAAAAAGCTAACAGACCGCACAGGAGTCTGCACGCAAAGATTCAGAAGACAGACAAGACTTAAACTTACCCAGCTCAAACAGCTCCTTGGTGAGGCTCCAGGAGGAGCCATCCACGCGAGCTTGAGCAGCCTGAGCGGCACGCTGCACGGCCGATTGCTGCTGCGGCAGAGCCGGGGAGTGGGCGTTGGGGCCGCGAGCTCGCTTGGCCGGAGTGTCCTCCAACGGCAGCATCGCCACCACGTCATGCATAAGCGCATCAATCAGCCTGCAGCACACGGCACCGATCAGCTTCGGTTTTCAGTTTACGAAATGTTCTGCAGATCTTAAATCATGCTACTTGAGACTAGATAATGCATCAACAAGCACCGACATCTTTAAAGTCCAGCTGAGCTGAACCAAAGCTTCTACTGCTCCTGTTCACGCTAATGAAGAAGGGAACATGCATGATCACCGGGGCATGCAAGAGGAGCTGTCTCTCCCTGACAGCATGCATGTATGGGCACGTCACACGACATCAATCACAGGAAAGGGCTTAGAAGTGGGCGCACTCGTCAGAGTCGCCGAATGCTTGGGCCAGCCGACGGCGCGCAGGGCCTGCCATGGTGAGCAGCCGGGCCAGCACCAGCGCCCAAGTCACAGCAAAGCCGGGGCCCTCACACACGACGCCGCATATGATCGCAGCGACCTGATCATGCACGCCCGCATCCACCAGAGAACTGTACATGTCGTCAGCGTGAACCGGAGAGGCCTCCGCTTCACTGTCTTCCTCATCCTGTCATGCAGACAGGGCAGCTTCAAATGACATCACACACGAGCCAAACGACAAGTTGCACGTTTTGCAGTCATAAGGGCTAAGGAATGCAGAACGGACAGCCAAGGGCGGCATTGTAAGAAGCATTTCAAAGTGAGGAACATACCTCCTCATCTTTTGAGAGCGCCACTTTCTGCAGCAACGTTGGGCTGGTCAGGAGCCTCACGCAAGCACTCTGCAGAACGGTATGATTGCACGAAGCATGCATCAAAGCAAAGATAGCAGTGAAAGCGTCGACTCCTGCAGGACAGACACCAGTTGGGTCATGGCAGATGACTGCCGTCAATGCTGACCCCTTTATTGTCCTGCTCCCTGCCATACAGCAGCATGCTCGCAGCTACACAAACAACTTCTTCTACTCAACAACACATGTGTCTGATAGTCCTTGTATGCTTCTGCAGCTTGAAATGCCATAGTGGAGTCCCACCAGTTTCAGCAGCCCAGGTGTCTGTGGCCTGGAGGCTCTCAGCAAGGCAAGCCTCGTCTGACAGGGCCGATTCTGCGGCTCGGGACGCAGCTGTCCAGAGCAAGGCCTTCTCATCAAAGTACATGGCAGCCGTGTCAGTAGCACGCTGCCCTGTCGCCACAATGAATGCTGCGCAGACGCCGGCAGCAAGGAACAGCCTGTGCGCAAAACAACCTCAAACTCATACCTTGAGGCCCAGGCGCACAGCAAAAGCACATGTACCAGCAAGAGCAAAGATGCAATTAAGTATTGGCAACTCGTATGGGATCTGCTGGGAGCATCTGCAGCACCTCATGGATTCTGACAGGACTTCTGCCAGCTTCTGGCGCCAGTCACGGGGGAGGTCACAGTTAGCAGCAGAGCGCCTGTCGACATCCACAATCAGCGCCAGTAACCTCACCCACCCCTCGCCAACCCCATGCAGCTGCTCAAAGCGAAGGTCGTCCGCCAGCTCTGTCAGCATGCCAAATGCCGCACCCTGCAAAATATACAAGAATAGAAGACTTCACTCTTCCAGTGGGCTATGAGATAGCAAAATATGGAAAGGGTTGTCCTTGCAGAACAATCAATCAGGTGCTGTGACCAGGATCCAAAAAGCAAGGCAGTGGCCAACAGCGTCACATTATTTTTAGATGTTGCGTTATTATTTACATGGCTGAAGGTGACAGAAATCCTGACCTGCAGCTTCTCGGCGGCTTCGGGCAGTTTGAGCAGGCTCAGGCGCCGCAGGATTGCCAGCGCCAGATTAGGCCCCACCACTTCCTGTTTCGAGGCTATGGCTGTGGCCGCCTTGCGCCCCGCCATTACCACCGCTTCAGCCTGCCAAGTAAGACATACACTGCTAAATCTGACCGCTGGTAAGACACAATGCGCAGCAGACTGGGCACCATTGTACCACCCAAGAATCTTCCATCAGCCATGCACAAGTATGTACAGGATCCTGCTTCAGCCTGCCAAAAAAGACAGACACTGCTGTAATGTGGCCCTAAATCAGAGACAACGCGCAGCAGGCTTCCATTTTGGCACCCCAGGATCATGCATGATGAATGCAGAACTTATCTAACCCATAATGTAGCAGGTACAGGTATCTGCTGATGAGCAACCTGGTCTTCCATGACAACGGCCGCCGCTGCCACGCCCTCTTTGGCACGCATCAGCAGAGCGGCCCAGTGCTCAGCCTTGAGCTCAAGCCAGCAGTAAGCAACCACGCAGTTTGCCAGCCTTGCCAGCGCCGCAGCAGGACTGGTCTCAGAGTCCTCGCTGGACTGCCTGCAGCAGGACCACAAAGCAGACCAATATCACCTGGGCCCCACTTCTTGCTTTACATAGCCAGCCACAATTCATGCTAGCACACACTTACCGGCAACATATCTCACCGTGGTTCTTTATGCATGGGTTCTTGCAGAGCAAAACCATTTGCAATCTTACCTGATTGCAGCACTGGGGTTCACAGGCTCGCAACTGCGCTTCTCTGCAGCAGCTGCTGCCCTGACAGCCCGCTCCCCTGCCAGCTGGCGCTGCCACAGGGCTATGAGAGCTGTCCTCTCCTCAGGACTGGCGGCATTCTTTCCAGGGACTGCCAAATCCGCCACAGGAAAGCAGCGTGTGACAAGGTCTAGCGATTTCAGGCATTCGGCGACCTGCGAAAGAGGTAATTCTCAGACATGCAGAGTCATTGACGGCTTCCGCATGCCTTGATGCAGCTTGGTGGACCAAGCATTTGGAGTTCAAATGGGGTACCTGTGTAGGAGCGTTGACTTGAGCAGCCACGAGAGGCGGCATGCTAGCAGCACCCTTCAACAGTCGTGTGGCAATTGCCAACAGGCCAGACGCCTCTACTGCAGGCTCACGCCCATCCAGGCCCCTGAGCAGCCAGGATTTATTCCCTACTCAACTGCCTTTCATGCGCTTCATAGATGTTCCCTTAAACAGCAACTAGAGTCAATCAAAGCCTTAGATGCTATCCTCTGCATGCTCACTTTGAAAGAGGGAGATGAGTCTCACACAGTAATCTGGAACCAAATTACGCACCTCACAGTCTTTGCAACGCTATACAATACGGCGGAGAGGATGCCAGCAGGAAGCTGCGTGAGCTGGGGGCCAGCTATGCGGGTCCGCACAAAGCAATGCGCTGCGGTCGCTGCTCTCTCACTGCCGCTGATCACCTGTTGCAGGAGGCCGGACAGCGCTTGTGTGTACACCGCACTGTCACAGATCCCCGTACTTTGCCCCAAAGCGCCCTCCAAGAGCCTGCACAGCACACTGCTCATCCTTACCACAATGCCTACCATGGCTGCTTGAGCGCGCCACCAAGCTGTAAACAAGAGAGTTGTCATTCATGAAGGAGGATTGAAGGTCATCTGCTATGTTTGATAGAAAAGCATCCTTCTGCATTTGTGTTGGCACGCTCGCAAGACAATCACCTATCCAAGGTGCCTTCGAGGAGACCACTGCGCGCTGCAGCTACCCCTGGCAGCTCCAGCAGCCGCCCCTTCTCAGCCAGGAAAGCCTGCAGCTCAACCGCGCTTGCACCTGGGTGCTGCTCCGTAAAGCACAGCATCTCTGTGACGAGCCAGACCCTGCAACAGCACAAGAACTTGCTTCACGCCACCGCGCATCCATACACATCCTTTGTGTCAGTCAGGCCACTCTGTAGGATGGGCAATCACACTTGATCCTCAGCTGCAAGAAGACGCACCTCTAGAGTTTTCTCACAGCCAGACTGATTTTCTGCAATACGTCAATCGTTTGTAGGAGCATGCATGCATGCCTGTTATGGCCGTCGCAGTCGTAGAGGATAGCATTGAAGCCCAGCTCAAGCCCCAGCACAAACGCCAGCTCGGACAGCGTCTCTGGGCGGCCGCTGGTGCTCTCAGCAGCCGCCTTCCCCTTGTCCTTGTCATCACCGTCCAGGCGCACGTACTGGGGCCAGCCATTGCGAGGCCGCAGCAGGGCGTCGAGCACAGCGTCCTTGTCGTCGGCATCCGCGCACACAGCTGTGATGATGCTCTGCGCCGCTGCAGCTGCGCGCTGTACCAGACTCGCATCCTGCGCATGCAGCTGCGCATCTAAGAGGTGTCACAGGATACTAGTGCAATGGTGCAAAAGCCTTAATGAGATATCTATAAAAATACAGCTGTACCGCTGCCATGTAATCCTTTCATGGGCACAACATGCAGGATCCTGCTGTACTGGTGCCATGCAAAGCCCTTCATGGGCAACAAAACGCAGGAGACACAAACGGCGGAGCAATTCAATCACCACTTACCGCGTCAATGCAGTGCAGGACAGACTGCAGCAGCGCGCGGCGTATGCTGGCACGGAGTTGAGGGGCCAACTGCTTGCCCATCTCTGCCAGTCTGGTGCCAGCACTCCAGCACTCCCTCGCAGCGCTGGCCAAAGAGGTCACATGAGAATCGGCCACCGAAGCGCGCTCGTCCTCGCTCTCTGCACCAGTGAAATTGTCAACAGCAGTTTTAAATTGGCTTTATCAATTACCAGAATCGACGCCTCAAATCACATTATTGACAAGCATGCACAGGTTCACAGGAGATCTGATAGGGCGGTAGAGAGACATCAATCACCTTCGTGAGTCAAGGTAGACTCGGGGCTTCCAAACACCCAAGCGATCTCAAAGACTGCCACTAGCGCCCTGACAGCAGCTGGCCTCAGTACTAACTGGTTGTCATCCAAGAGGATCGGGCGGAAGAACAGCACAGCGTCCAGGGCGAAGAGCGCTGAGAACTCTAGGTCTATGTTCCTGGCCTCCTCGTCCACATTGCAGTCCGCAGGCAAGTACGAGGACAGGATGTCCAGAGCGCTGTCAAGGGCAGACTCACTGAGCAGTGCGCTGGAGTGATCGCCCCGTATCAGAGCAGCAATCACCTGCACAGACATTTGCAGAGAGTATGAGCACTTCCTTACAGCTGAGTGGCTAATCAGTATGATCGCTGATTGGCAGCTTATCAGCAAGGACAGAGAAGACATGCAGTGGACATTTAAGATTGCACAGACCTTCCATGCATGGTCGTCAGCCGCCAGCCTCTCTTGTCGCAGGAGCAAGTGTGCTACAGCATCCAAGCGGGGGCTTCTCCAATCCTTCGCCTTGCCTCCAGATTTCCTCAGGCTGTCTGACAGCTGCGTCACCAGGGTGAGCAAGTGCGACAGCCTGCCGGGAGCATGCCCGTTCGCCTGTTTGCTCCTGCTGGGCTGACCGGACCTTGTGCCATTGACTGGCTCCCTGCTGCTGTCTGCCAAGCTGGCCAAGCTGCCATTGCTGCTGGCGCTCAGGGGAGCAAGTGCGCAAGCCAGGTTGGTGGCAATCGTCCCAAACTGCTGCGCAGGATTCTCAGAGCGCTGCATGGTCGCCAGCAGCACATCGGCCATGGCAATCGCGCTTGAACCCTCTGCAGGGCCGGACAGATACATGGCAAGCGCCGCCCCAGGAGTAAGATCAGTTCCGCCCTTGGGACCTGCAGCGCACAGCACACAACTTTCGAGGCTTCTGGTGCCATGCTGTTTGCTTGGCACAAACCGTACTACACATTCCATCAGCATACCATGTACAAAGCATGCTTGACGGCAACCCACCATCCTTGCTGGGATGCAGCAGGTATGACAGCAGGCGCGCAGCTGGAGTGGGCATCTGCTGATCTCCAAAGATTCCAAGCAGTGCCTCGCGCAGGGGCTCATACAGAAGCTCGGCCAGCCACGCTTCCCTCTGTGACATGCTCTCACTGCAAACAGATAACACCAACTCTTAGTTGCCCAGATGTGCACATTTCATGTCACGTCATGCAACAATCTACAGGTAGTACAAGAATAGGATTTGATTCGAAAGCAACGCTGACAATCAGCATCGCTACCTGTCAGTTGTTTCCAGGACACCAGCGATGCGCTGCAGTATCATGAGGCCCCTGTCGAAGTGATGAGGCGGTGCTGGCTGCTGGGCAAACTGTTTGCTGAGTGCCTTTTCCACCTGGCTCAAGAACAGCCTGAGGATCTCGGGGGGTGTGCCTGAAATACACAGCAGACCACGTGGATCATTGCCACATTCCAGAAAGTTGTTAGGAAGATAAACAAGCCCTCATGCATATCTGGAGTACGAATGGACAAGGAGAAGCAGACACGCAAAGAGCAGGTTCCCTCATCATATTGAGAGGAGTGAGGGAGCGGAAATTTCCAGCACCTGGGGCGCTGACGCTCCGAGTGACTTTGAGGACGGTGTCAGCTGCGCTGTTGCTCGCCGAAGTTGTGTTCAGGGCATTGGCGATGACAGAAGCCGAGTCTAGCAGCTTCTCACAGAACGCTTCATAGCTGTCACCGGCCAACTGCAAGCCACAGAATGCTGGTCAAGAACAGAGAAAGATGCAGTCACATTGTGTACACCATCCAACATCGCCTGCACTTCTACATGACACAGGACTGCAGTAGCCGAGGTGGGTCTACCTGCTGGCTGCGAGTCATGGCCCAGGCAAGGCACTCTGCAAAGCAGTCAGAGAGAGCAGCGCGTGCATTCCCCAGATTCCCAGCAACCTGCCAGCCCTGCCATGCTGCCCCCAGCAGCTGAGACAGAAAGCCTGGATCTGGGCCAAGCACATCCCTCGGCATCTGTGCCACCAGTGGCAGCACCGCAGGGGCAGACACCTCCGCCGAGCCATAGAAGGCATTCCTGCATGAAAATAAATATGTGTTAGTCGGAGACTTTAGTGAACATAATATTGAACAACACAAATCTGCAAGATGCCTGGAGGGACATGTGAGGGCATGTGCTAATCAGAGCATGCAAGCTTCTGCTCTTTCTGCAGAGCATGCAAGAATGAACCTGCGCCCAGTTAGTTCCATATGCCAGAGGGTGATTGTGACAGCACACCTGAGCAATGCTGCCAGCCGTGGCACAATCGCCTTCTGCACGTCCACATACCGCCAGGCGGTGGGATAAGCCTTCAAAAATGAAAGCACCATGTCCCACATAGATGCATGTGCCGCAGGCTCCTTGTCATTCAGAGCGCCGAGTATCTGGGGTGCAAGCTGCTTAATTTGCTCCTTCAACTCGCCAGGTGCCCTGGCATACGAAATCATGATTATTTATATGTAACAGCCGTGTCTTCATCAACAATTGTAGGATTGTGTGCAAAATCTGAAGAGGTGACCAGATGAATTTGCTTCAATGAGCTGGTTGTGGCCTCAAACCTCTTGCACATGGTGGCCAGTAGGCTGTAGGTTGAGGTGCGGATGACAATTGACCCCTGCAGGCCTGTGAGGCCCTTGAGCACGCCTTGTTCCAATAGCATGCCCTTCAGCCTGAGGACAACCTCCCAAGCAGCCGAATCTGGACCATGACAGACATGTCAGGTGGCCATATGCATGAAGCACTTCACTGCCATTCCCACGTCACATCAAAGAACCAGAAGATGCCCTGTCATGTACAGTGATGTCATGTCATGCCATGCATGCCATGCACATGAGGTTGCCCTACCTGGATTTTCAGAAGGTTCGGCAGGCAGCAGTGCATCCAGCAGGCGATCCCAGGCCTTCAGAGAGCCTGCCACAACCCTCTCATGGCGCTCATCCAGCTCCTCTGGGTGCTCCTTGAACACATCCGCCAGAGCAACTGGATTTGACTTGATGTTGCGCTCCAAGTAGTCCAGCACCTGTACACATTCTTCTTGAAAACATGTCCAGTTTGAAGCATGTCCACCAAAGTAAAATCCCTTGAGCCATGTCCTGAACTTCCTTGCATGACATCTCAAGCCGCATCAGTCACAGTACCTGGCACCCCCGGGAATCAGTAGACATATGTGAGCAAAAAAGGTGCCGTTGCATGCATACAATGAGTTAATTTCCCACCTGGACGCGGTAGAAGACAAGAGCCTCTCGCCCCTTGGCACCAGCAAAGACATCCGCAAAGGCAGCCTTGAAGATGCGCGCAGATTCTGGGTCTGGGTCAGATTGGCCAAGCCACCAGGGGCCTGCCAGGTTGGGCATGGCTTTGGCCAATTTGCGGCCTGACATGGGAGCCAGCACTGCCATGAAGGAAGCAGCCTCCACCCTCACATTCCTGGACATACATGAGTATTGTTCAACTTCACGCTCCCTCCAGTCCCTGTGCCTTGTGTGACGCTGAACGCTAACATGCACAGCGCTACAGGAGCCTGCATAATAATCAGTATAGAAACACCTGTAGTTGTCCATGACAAGGCGCTGGAAAGACTTGGTCCATGCTAGCAGAATGCCTTCGATCTCTTCTGGTGGTCGCTCTCCAACCAGAGCTTTCATCGCCTGCACAAGGCAGCATGGTGACATCACAGGTGAATATGAACACTTGTGAAAGATATCACAGCCTTTCAATTTCGCTTATGTTCACAGAGATGAGGATCGCCTGCTGCCTACCTGAAGAGCCTTGATCTTGGTGGTGGGATCCCGCTTGGACAACTGACGCAGACGCTGTGCCACCTCTGTGTCAAGCTCATGCTGTGGCAGAATTGCAGGAGAGGTAGTGGAGCCATAAGGAATTTGTGAGGTAGTTGGCACAATTTGCTGTGCACCCGAGAACCTGCAGACAACCAAAGTCAGGTGCGTTGGCCCCAACTCATATGTAAGAACAGGAAAACAGCATGCCAGAATTTCCCAGAACACGGTTCATTAGAAGTAAAACTGTAATCTGAGCAATTTTGTGAAGCTTACCCTCCAAAACCGAAAGCGGCTGGCTTTACGACTGTCTGGGAGCTCAAGTTGAGCAGTTCCTGGGCCCTTGCTGCCCGGGAGGCTTTCGTTTTAGACCGATCTGCCTTCTTCATTTCAGTTCACGAACGCTCCCAATTATCTGGAGAAGATCAGGTAGCATGTTGAGCCCGAGTCGCTGGCTTGAACCTTTCATCGTCTCTCTTGCTTCAAGAACGTCACCTCAAGACACGAAGGGTGCCATCCTGCAAGGTCACCGGTTCACCTTCGAAAACTCACAAAGAGCTTGCTATGTTTTTCGAGAGATTGGACATTTTCCTTGCATTATGATGGAGACACATGCTAGAGTGTGAGGAGAAAGGGCAGCATCACATGCACCCAGCTTCCGATCTTGCCGGTCAGCTTCCGATCCATCATTCTCCTTCCATTCCTTCTCTTCCTTCCTTTGGCTTTGGTTCTTCTCCATATGTTCCAATCTTACATGCCGTAGCAATAATATTCGGCAGGAAAAGCCTGCTGTGCATAGCGATGACGTCGGGAATACACCAACCAGCAACCACTCCCGACCGACGATAATATCAGGCCTCAACGAACAAACGAAAATGTTCAAACCAAACCGTACGAAAATAATCATAAACTTCTCAAACTTCGATTCCTAGACCCAACAGTCAATCACGTCAAATGCAGCATCTTTGCAGTACTAGAAGTGCAGGCCTGGACAGCGTTTGGGTAAGTTTCAGCAAGCAGCAGGCATGGCAAAAGCAATATCAGTGCCAAAAGAAATACACATCCACAAATCAACCCCAACCGGAAATCATTTCTGAACGCAACAGAACCTGCATGCCTTCCAATTCTCGTACAGCAAGCATGCCGCTCATCGGCGAAGATATGCTGGATGAACAGCCAATTCTGGCACATCACCATCAATCCACGACAGGATTGTTTCTTGCGGCCGCGAGCAGGCCGACTCCCAACACGTAGGTGGCGCACATTGCTCCAAGCAGGTACGCTGCGCGCTTGCCACTGCCCCTGAACTCTGTGAAGAGCAGCAGTCCCCACGCCACTGTCAGCAGCGGGTACATCTTCACCACCTCGGCCACCCGGTACCTGCAGCAATCTCATTTGTGAAGCAACCCTTATTCTGCTGAAGTCTCTGCAACTGCTGATCATCGCCTAGCAACCATTCTCCTTGTCTACCTGGCGCTCCCAATGCCTTGCATGTCTTGCATTCCCGTTTGGCTTGATCATTGTATTGTTGCTGCATGATGTCTGCCTGCGAGGCAGGCCTTCCACTTATCTCTGGCGATTGCTCTGCCTTGATTCCTTCAGTTCTCTTTTCTGGTACTCATAGTCACAACACTTTTCTGTGGCCATATGCATGGCGCTCACGCGGTGCCTTGAGCCTTGCAAATCTCTTTCTAAATACAGGAAGTAAAACCGCTCATCTCTTGCGCTGGCAGAGTGCCTTGCTTTTTGCAACTCTCTGCCCCTACTGCAGAAAGTCAAAGCGTGTGGCAGGTGACACAGTCAAATGCCAGCCTGTCAGTGCCATTTAGGACCTTAATCCGGCAATAAACCTTAACTCAGTTGTCCCCCTGTTGCACTCGCCATGCTACTTGTGTTTCCAGTCAAGACTGGATGAGAGGTGGCCCATTTGAATACCATGTGCTGGCCCATGCAAATGAAGAGACTAAGCTGCCAAAATGCAACTGAGCGGTGCATGACATCCAGAGGTGGCAGGTTTATGGAAATGTCAATGGGGGCATACCCTCCGGCGAGGCCGCCCAGGAACTGGCAGGCCATGCCCACGCCGCAGGCGAGGCCGGCAGCGACGGAGACGATGCGGCCGCGGTGGTCTCGCGCATACTCTGTCAGACAGGACTCCTTTCCGTTGCACAGCGGCACGTACAGCAGCGCCAGATTCAGGCCCCAGGCCGTGAAGCCGAAGGTGAGTGCCATGAAGAAATAGGCGTTGTACACCGTCAGCGGGGGGACCCTGCCACATCGCATTAAGCACCCCATGAGCCGGGGGGTCCCTGACACATTGCATATTCCACCCCGTGAGCTGGGAGTCCCTGGCAAATTGCATCTAACTGCCCCGTGAGCGGGGGGCCTCTGACAGCTGCATGAAACGTCCCTCACACCATTGCTGAAAGAAGCAGATGAAAGGAATCCCAAGAACTACATGCAGGGGTTTAGAAGGCAGGCACGAGCATGAGCCGGGATTGGAGCAGCAGTCATGTTTGCTGCAATGTAATTAGCTCGCAATGAGGCACACTGGGGCAGCCACTCGGCGGATGAGCAGGCGCCAAGAGTGGCCAATTAGCAGTGGAGGGTGGTGCGCACCCTTCCGGCAGAATGCGCCAGTGGTCGGTGGTGGGCAGGGCGCTGGTGGCTATGAAGAAGAGCGGCGTGAGCATGCCGAAGCAGAAGCCGCCGATGGTGAGGACGATCAGCCCTGTCAGCGGCTTGCTGCCGTCGATATTGATGCCCCGCTGCATGTACTGTACCCAGCAGGATCTTCGTCAGACAGTGCCTTTGAGCTGCTTCAATCGCAGGACAGACACCCATTGATGCTAGGTGAGCTGAATCACTTTCCAGCAACCCACTTCTGTATCAAGCCACCGTACATTATTTTCGATCATGGGCAGCATGCAGGCAGAGTCAGAGGAGCTATTGTGGCAGGGTGAATGAGTCACCTGCACGCGCATGGGTGTATGCTTGGGGGTGCTGGGCTCCTCCTGTGCAAACGCATTGGTGTCTTGCATCACCTGCACACAAGCACACACAAAATCTCTCAGCGTCTGTTTCAGTAAGCAGACAGTATTTGACAAGGCCTCTCAGTCATGCACAAGCCCTCATGGTCCGGCTGATCTGCAAAGCGCCAAGCAAGCAATTGGCATCACAGCAGGAATTGGGGCTCAAGAACCATCCTGGCACTCCGCAGTATTCCTTGAATTGGGTTCTTGAAATCCTGGTTGTCTGATTTTCCGAGGAATTCAGAGACTTTGAGAAGACACTGTGGAGCAGTACCTGGGCGCCAAGAGGTCGCAGGGAAGAGGTCCGCCTGGAGGCTTTGGCAGGGGATTCCAGGTCAAGGATGACGTCAGGGTCCGAGGCAGCCCGCTCGTGCAGGGTCCGCCTCTTTGTAGGGGGGCTGACCTCCGGCTCCCCAGTGCTGCTGGTGGGGCTCAGCTCCACACTCTTCATCATGCCTGCCGCCAGCGGCTGCCCCATCACATCCTCCAAGCCCACCAGCTTGCTCACTGCATGCTTGTCCCTGCTCAACCACCCGGCTGCTGACCTCAGCTTCCGATAAAATGCCAAAGCTCTGCGTGGAAATAGTAAGACACTTCAACTGCCCCCAGCCCCCGTAAGAAGCAAAAGCTCTCTTTCAATGCTAAAAGCTGCATTGCAACTTCTGCGGTGCATGCGCTGCATGGCTGCCGTATCTCACTCGCTGTGCAAAATCGCTCCTCAGCGCTCGCACTGCCCTGACGTCTGCGTATCTCTTCTCTAAAACATGTTTGTAATCTACTTAAACTGCTTTCTTGGTTTGTAAATTAGTCAAATGGATGTTCCAAGAAGATTGCATGGTGGACACATGGGGTGGGAGAGATAGTTGCCAGGTTCTTAGGCAGGGAGCAGGATCAGCGAGCGCACTTCCTGTGCTTGAGGCCTTTCAGGCGCTCCACGTGTGCGAGCGTGCCAAACATGGTCGCGATGGAGAAGCAGGTGAGCCCTGGGAACACCCAGGCAGCCTTCCCCAGCCGCTGGTCCATGAACCAGTCAATGCCAACCCCTGCAAGAACACTCCCAATTCATCCCCCCATGTGGGCCAAACAGCAACCTGATTCTTCTAGCTCAACCTCTGTGCTGCACACGACTGCCCAATCCTCTGTGTCTACCAATCTCCAGAAGCCTCTGTGCAAGCTAAGTTCCAGCTCATGTCAGCCAGTGCAGGACTTGGCATTCTGTCTGCCCGAGCACTTTCTTTCTTTGGGCAGCACCCTACGATTTGGAAAAGCATAGAGTGGGGAAAGCAGCTTTGTGGGTGGTGTCTGAAGAGGGTAGGGGACACGGGTTTACCCATGCCCTCACGGCGACAAGGTCATCCACGCCAACGGCATGATTGACCTTCATCTCCTAATTCACGCCCCCGGCCTCATCAGGGCGTCTGTATTTTATCTTATTTGATTCTGAAGATGGCTCACCCACTGAGAGGCTGACAGCGATCTGGAAGGGGAGGCAGATGGCCATCCCAGTCAGGGCCATGCCAAACTGCAGCGACATGCTGCCCAGCATCAGGAAGAAGCCGGCCGCGCATGCGCAGAACACCACAAAGTCGTTCTGCTGTGTCATCTGCTCCCACAGCCCGGGCCTGCAAGGATCCAGAACACCCCTTCTCTCAGCAGGTACCGGGTAATGGCAATCAAAAGTTAGCGTAGAACTTTGATGGGGTCCTCAGAAACACACGTACATGTCAAGGCTCATCTGCAACTGATGGGCTCACCAGCCCTAGAGGTGATCTACACGAGTCAGCATGGAGGTTGTGTTCTGGTGACAATGAGAAGAGGACTGCTGCGAAGGTGAGTACTGGACATGTACATTGGAACTCACATTATTGGTATCCTCGGCCCATTGGTGCTGAGGGAGATGGCGCATGGCAGAGCTGCCAGCATGAATGCTGCTGAAAAGTCCAGAAACGTATGTGCTGGCTTCCGCCCATGCAAATCCGCCCAATTGAAAGCCACTGGAAACGTTCCCAGACAGATTGTTGCCAAAACCTGAAGACCCAGCGCAGAGTTTGGGTCAGGATTAAATTTCTTGTTCCGACATGAACAAGTCAAATTTTGCAACAGTAGGCCAGGATATTGTCATTTACTGGGCGCTGTTGTGGCAGCAAGAGAACATGGCAACTAGAGATGCCACCTAGACGCTTAAACAGCAAACCTTCCCAGACAATCAAACTTACTCACGCTATATTCAGGCAAACGTCTTTACATGCTGAAAGCAATAATCTGGAAAACTAACCCAGACCTATGCAAGACAGATTCAAACTGCCAGTGTACGGATGCAAAAGGATGGAGACCCACCAGCACCGCGACCGCGGGTCCTTGATCTAAAATCACGAACATCGTATATTATATGTATTAAGAAACCTTAATGATGGTCTTCGTGCAGCGTGTGCCGTTCAATTTCTTAGACAGTTCTTTCGGAACTCTCCGAATGCCCGAACTCTGGCAGTTAGTTGTTCTCCTCATTAAGCCAGCAGGCCTATGAACCCCATACAGAGCCACCCTTTTCTTCCTAATTATCCATTCTATCGAGGTGCAATGGATTAAAGGTGTCTCAACCGGGAGACGCGATCAGTTCCGGAAATTCTTGTGATGAAGTTACGTGATCATTAGTGACCATTACACATTCCTGCATGCAAATTCAAATCTGGAGAGCGGAGCGGTTTTTTAATGTTCGTTTCCCCTGGTTCTTGCGAACAGTGATCCAAACAGTGCGATATTTCAATAAGCTGCAAAGCTTCCGAGTCTGGTTGACATGTATACAAGTACATGCGTCAAGCCCGGCTTGGGCATTATGGATGGGCCATCATAATGTGATCACATGATCATGAGCTTTACACACCAGCGACATCCAGAGGTTCAACCATGAGTGATCTGACTTCAAACATTAATCTACCATATCAAAAGAATTTAATGCAACAATGAATCCAATCCATACGTGGGTGCTAGAAATCCACATTCAGCCATACAACATAGTACTGCAGACTCTCTGAAATTCTGGAGATGCTGAAGTCAATTACAGCACAATCCCGGACCTCACAAGCCATGATCTCCACAGATGCCATGCATATCCTCTAACAAAATAATGCTTTGATGCTCTTGAATGCAAGCTACTTGGCACTTGTGGCCCAGTTGCTGTGGACACAGCATTGCGGATCTATTGGAGTGCTAAAGCAACTGCTACAAATGGCTGAAGTACCCAGTCCCTCTGCAGGTGGGATTATCTGACGCACAACCTGCCTCACTACAGTCTTTTGCGCCAGCATTGACAATGCAACACTTGCTGCTGGTGGAATGCCACGGCACTCTCTTCTTTTATGGGGCAGCCATAGCTGCGCAGCGCTGAGCTCACTTGCCGGCAGTAGACCCTCCGGGGCACTGCGGGGGAGAAATGTCGGTGTTAGGTGGCAGCCTGCAGGCGAGCACGCCAGCACGCGACACTGCGCGACACCAGACAGTCAGCAAATGGCACTCTCCTGTCTTTGAGCTACATCATCAGGCCATGAATGACCACAGGCTCGCTATTTGTTGTTGCTAATGCCCAGCAACAAACAAACCCCAAATGGAGTTGTTGCTCTGAAATCAAACAGTGTTCAGGATCAGCATGACACCTAGGTGCCTAATGCATTCCACTCAGGAAATAGGCGTGAAGAGCTCAGCCGTTCAAGAAGTGCTGCAAGGCATCAGTGAAGGTTCACTAAAACATGCAATTGCGTTGCAGACAGGAACGCACATGAATAGAAGCCGCTGGGCTGGATTCCGACGGCGGCTGCGATGCCGGCCACTTGGGGGTCGCAGCGGCAGCCCTGCAATCATGTAACAAAGTCCCCTCTCAAACTCAATATTAACCTGAAGGCCACCTTGCATTGCCAGTAAGCAAGATGCAACAGTGCGCTGGACATGGCATGGGCAGAGACCGTGGGAGGCAAAAAGGGAGGTGTGCATACATTGCTCAGAACCTTCTGCACTGTGGCGCAGCACCTGCATGCAAGGCAGGAACCTCGTCAAACAATCATCATGAGAGGCCCCTGATCAGTGTTATCAGGGGCAGGCATCTACTGCTGTGCTGCATTATGCGCATGCCAAAACTCCCTGGCCCCGGCTGGCGGGGGGCGGTACAAATACTGAGCACCGTGCCCACGGTTGA
>JADEYI010000157.1_pt1 | contig 128355 bp, 152 predicted proteins | sample 8542331 | NCBI WGS metagenome assembly JADEYI01 (sample SAMN16510988, study PRJNA670497) | mine drainage metagenome | isolation source: biofilm near Copperflume 1 | place: Germany: Marsberg coppermine Kilianstollen | collected 2018-02
GCAAGACCCAATCAACCGTGGGCACGGTGCTCAGTATTTATACCGCCCCCCGCCATCCGGGGCCAGTACATGTCTGGCAATGTAGTCCCTATTATTTCAGAGGCTGCTGCCCGTCATGTGGAGGCTGGGCAGCTGCCAGCCAATGTAGGAAGCTGCCATGAAGCTTCACTTAAGGAGTGCTGTGGAATCTTTGTTGCAGCACTATCAGGCAGCACCATGCTCCATACAGGCTTGCGAGCACACCGCCTCTGCACTCCAACGGAAATGCATTGACTTGCTCCCACCATCCGTTCAAGCTGAAAAGCAAGCAAGGCCCCATGGTAGCTGCCACCAGCTTCCTGCAGAAGTGTCCCCTCACAGGCCTAAAATAACAGCGAATATTACAGATGGTGAGGGGGGGCTTGTAAAGTGCACCTGGAGTGTGACAGGATCATGCCGCAGCGGAAGATTGAGACTGGGATGCCATGGTCTTCGTGCAGGTCTCGCAGCAGAATCTCCACCGCCCACTTGCTTGCCCCATACCTGGTGTTACAAACACTCAGCGCCTTGAGACCAGTAAGAAGAGAATGCAAAAATGTTACGGATGTGCAGCCGACAGATACCCAAGTGCACCTTAGCTCTCCTGGCTTGACTCCCTGGGGCTCTGAAGGAAGCGCTCTGATTATTGGGGCCTTCCCATAAATTAGGTAAAGTGGATAGACATGCCTCACTTGCTCTCTTTAGGCACTCCTCACTTTGTTCACTTGATGCAGCTGAACCTCCCGATAGAGCTGCTGAAACTCCCGATAGAGCTGCTGAAACTCAATAACAAACATTAAAGCTGCTGCATGTATTTACGAGATATTTTTACAGGCGTCAGGCAGAGAATGAAGAGGGAAATTGAGGGAAAACCCACCCTACAGCATAGCCGCCGTCGCCAGGGTGTTCGCTGCAGAGAGAGGGCCCATCTTCGGTCTCGAGCACTGCCTCTGGGTGATCCAGACCCGCTACCACCCCCACCGTCGACAGGAAGGTGAGCGCTTTCTTGCGCTGACTCAGCGCCAGCTTCATCACCTGCAGCACACGTTTTTTAAATCTGAATTCTGGAATTTCTGGAAGCGCTTCCAAAGTGGCGTTCAGGTCTGGGGTGTGCATGTTGCACAGGATGACATTATGGCAGCAAAGTTACGGGCCGGAATTGCTCAAACACAGGATTTGGTTTTCGATCATTTGCTTGCGGTTACCGTATAACTTTAGACTGTAGCAGCATAGGGATAGCGCAAGGCTGCAGCAAGCACTGACACTTGCTCTCTCTTCTGAAGCCTGCACGTCTAAATGAGGCACTCCACCAAGTCATTTGCAGCATTCACAACCCTCAGCAGATTAGATTCAATTTTGAAATAGGCTCACCTCGACGCTGCCCAGCACGTTGGGTTCAAACAGCTGCTCGTAAGTGAAGGCGTGGTTCACCAGAGCACCGTTGTGAACAATTGTGTCGACCGAGGTTGACAGATGCTGCCAGACTCCGTCGTGCAGACCCAACTGCGGCTTGGCCAGGTCACCTGCACATGACACAGTCAAATTAAAACAATTTTATATAATTATCAGCTGCAATCTGCTGAGGCTGCAGTAGGGAAATGAATGTATAGAGTGGGAGTGATGGCGGCTTGGAAAAGAATTCTGAAAGTTTGGTTCCACTGCTGCGTTGGCAGAAAGGGTGCAAGCCGCGGGTGCATCTCTAAGAGGCACTTGCTGTTGCCACTCGGTGGTGATGTGCCGCCGGGCAAGATGAGCGTCAAGCACACACCAGGAGACTGTTTTTGCTCACCATTTCCCTACCTATTATCAACCAAGTTCAAATAACAAGTCCCGTCTCTTCGTGCTTGCACCAGGGATGCTTATAACAGCAAATTCAAACCATTACAATTGAAGATTGCTACCTGCATAGACGGTAAGGTGGTGTTTGCTGAGGGAGTCAAAAGCAGCGAGCAGCTCCGGGTCTGCCCCGTCATACGCCGCCCTCAGCCGCTGCGCTGCGTCCTGATCGCTGCTGCCTCGCACAACAGCAATCACCCGGCCTCCCAACCTGTACAGCAATTAGCGGGCCATGTCAACTGATGTCATACGTGCTTGATTTTATATTTTGGGTTAGGGTTTAGGGTGTACCCTATATTATATAACCCTAACCCTAAACCACAGCACTGGATCACAAAGACGAGAGAGGACAGTGCTTACATACTGTAGAAGGCGATGCGACAATGTTTTTTTACCTATACCAACTTCACAGGATGAGACAAAAACTGCCCACTTTTTACAACAGAAATGGCCAGCAGCTCCAAACTTCATTTTGAAATGTGAAGAGAATTTACATACTACTCTCCTATGCAAGCACTGCTTTGCCCCTCTGTCAATCTACTGCTGCTCCTTTCAACATCTTGAACCCACTTGGCCGGCACCCTGCCGTTCCTTAAACTTTGAGTTTCGAGTGAACACAGCAAGGAAGTAAGAGACACCAACTTCGCGGACATGCCCATTTGCCCCTTAAGTATGCTTCACATGCTTCGAATTTACAGCAGAGTTAGAAGTTAAAACTTACTTGGCCGATACGCTCTGCAGCAGCTGAAGCAGCAGGAACCTGCCGAGGAAGCCGTTGGCGCCCGTGAGAAATACAACTTCCGCTTGTGCGGGAAGCTGCGTGGCAGGCGCCGCGGCAGCAGCCCCCGCCATGTCAGCCTCCGACAGAAACCGCTCCAGCCGCAGATCGGCCGCTCGAATCGTCTGAGTGTCTCCGCCATGGATGCTCGCAAATGTGGGCCCGGTCGGCAGGTCGCCGCTGCAAGTAGGAATGAAGAATTGGGTCAGCTTTAGCAAGCTCTGAAAATTTGACAGACCGTTATGTGTCTGTCTGTCTGGTGGGCTTCTTCTCGATGACAGACACATAACAGTCAAAGGTAGCCTGGGTGCGGATGTGGGGCCAATCAGCAGGGCCGACGCTGTGAGCTGTAAAGAGAACTTTGTCCCAGGTTTACCACGGACCAGACAAATCGACAGACAAGGAAAGGTTGAAAGGTAGCATCCGTGGATGCTTGCAAAAGTTTGCCCGGTTGGCAGGCCGCTGCTGCAATTAGAAAAATAAATAAAGGATGTCAGCATGTAAGTGCAAGAAAATCAACTCGTGCACTTTGCCCCAAAGATCATACTTGCGAGCATGTAATCAGCAGCCAACGCGATCGAGGAGACATAACTTCTGCTGAGAACATGACACTCTCCTGAAAAAACTTCCACAGTCAAAAGAGTGCACTGGTTGCAAGAATGGCCTACCAGTGAAGCTTACCAGTTGCCAGCACAAAGTGTTGGGAGCTTGCAATACTGAGCAATGGACAAAGTATTGCTGCTGGAAGTGAGAACGTCAAAAGCACCTGACGAGCGCTTGCACGTGTGCAGCAATGGCCTCCAGCGTCTGGCTCTTGTCGAGCACGAAGGAGGCCGGCAGGTTGACGCCGCACGTGTCAGAGACGCGGCGCGCAAATTGCACGGCCGCCAGTGAGTCGCCGCCCAGCTGCGCCCAGTTGGAGCTGCCCAGGTTGCCCAGGCCCTCTGTGACACAGATTACTCATTTCTTTAGTCATAGAAGTTGCCTTGCAAGATTTTCCGTTCTTTTCCCTGGGACACTTCTTGAGGATGCAGGGAGGCGGAAGGCATTCCCCATGACACATTATGTGCTGCCATGCCCTTTGTAAGGCACACTCCAGGAATTTCGGCCACCAATCGACACACGTGTCTGCTGAACTACTGAACACGTATTCTGAGCAAGCAGGACGGCCCTAGCTTCATATCTCCCACCATAGCACCTTTCAGCGCGCTTGCTCTGAATCAGTATTTCCTCTCACAAGGTCACAACCCGGGTAAAACAAAGCTGCCATCATCCTACTCTCCAGATCAATTGGTCAAATAATATGACAAATAGAAACGCTAGTCAGAATTGCACCTGCTGAGTCGTCGCCTGCATCAGCTGTTGTCCCGAGAGTGGCGGCCAGCGCCTGCAGCACACACTGCTGCACGCTGCCACCGCCGATGTTCTCCCTTGCGGCTTTCAGCGCCTCCTGTGCGCGAGCCTCCAACGCAGCATACATCGCCTCGAGCTCAGGACCGTACCTGCGCCCGGCATGGATATCAGCCCCCTGAAACCTAAGGATTGGTGCATCGAGAAACCTTAGAAATGCTGCATTATCAAATTCCATCCCCGTGTCAAATGATTGCCTGCCTTGCATCCTACAAGTCATAAAAGGAAGAATTATTATGCGCACACAGCATGCAAAGCCAAACTCTTCCAATGCACGGGGTAAAAGTAAGAACAGTCACTGCCAAGAATGCAGCGCTCTTCCATGCATCTGCGATTGCCCATGAGTCTAGCCTCCTGCAACACTTGTCGAGGGTGCACTTGCTGCAATGGTAACATTTGCTGCAGAAGCTTATGTGGCAAAAATGTGTGCACCTCTTCTTGAGGCGCCCAGTGGCAAGCTTGTTGCTGTCGGTGAGCAGGTGATTTTTTTTGCTGAAGGGCTCCAGCTCCACAATGAAGTCCCTGGGGATCTCACACCCCTGCAAGCCAGTTTTTACGTTGTCTCAAGCTGCGAAGGCATTTGCTTGGCTGGAATACGCGCACTCAAGTGCATACTTACAAAGTACGAGCGGGAGAAAGCAGGATCTTTGTGCACAGTTGCATGGGCACAGTTGCCTGGGGAATGCGGCTTCCTTCTGAACTTTTCGGAGCCTGCACATCAATGCCATAACCCTAATGCAATTTAAATTCAATCTTTGAAGCTCAACAGAAGTGCCTCTTGCAATATATTCAAGGTCATATCGGCTCGAGGATGAAGAATGACTGGGAAATGTACCTGCAGTGCCTTGAGCCGTGCCACGTTGTCGATCTCAGTGCGAAGAAGCTCCTTCAGCTCGGCCGCAGGCATGCTCTTTGCGAGCTCTGTACCATGCACAAAGGGAAATTTGCCAGAATCTACTGAATCCATTTCTTTCTTTTGTCATTTGGACACTCCTGTTGCCACCTCAGCAGCAAATGGTGGAGTCTGAGGACTGACAGTCCCCCTACTTCTGTCGACGTGACGAGACAGGTACAGTAGAAAAGAAATTCAGAAAGCACAGCAAATTCGATTTTTAAAGGACACTGATGGGAGGGTCCTCAGAAATAGGGATTTCAGAAACCCAATTGGCCCATACAAAGACCAATTTATCTCAGAAACAGGGAGTTCAAGCAGCTTCAGTCAATAAGCGGAGCCTGCCACAGCTTCATGGCATGACATGGACAGCTTCCCAGGCGAGCAAGCTGTGCGATGCAAATGCCAAGTCTTGCGCATGCACACATGAAGTGAAAGGGATCTATGCACACCGCTGGTTGGCACGACGACAGCGAGCAGGTACTCGCGAAGGGAGTTGCCATACATGAACATTTGAGCGACAGCCTGGCTGCCAGCTGTGTAGGTGGCCTCCAGCTGTGATACGCACACGTACTCACCCTGCGCATGCATGCAAAAAATGTTAGTAATGCATGACGCAACAAATTCAGGCAATCTCTGCAGACAGACAAGACGAGACAGGCGCCGGAATGGCACATGCTACCAGTTGTTCCAAGCTTTCCCTTTCTCACCAAGCCAAAAAGTAAGTTATAACTGCAGCCAAGAATTTCTCAACCCGGTGCTTCTTGCCTTAACAAAATTTTTATTGTCGTGTAAAATGACCTGGTTGTCATTGCTCTTTGACTACAGGTCATGGGGTGTGCTAAGTGTAATCTGCCCCAGCACAGGCAGGCAACCGTCAGTTTGAAGAGCGAGTGATGCAGAAAAGAAGTTGCAGCGACTGGCGGTCACCTGTGACAGCTTGAGGATGTTTTTCACTCGGTCGATCCAGACAAAGGTGCCCTCAGCAATCTGCTCCATGGCATCCCCTGTCATGAGGTAGCCCTCGCTGTCAAACAGATCCTTCGTCGCCTGCGCGCACACACCAACCAAATTTCAAATCTTTTTGAATCTGAGATGGAGTCTCTTTTCCTAGAAAAATCATCCCTCATCCCTCAGGTAGTCGCTTGGAAAACTGGGAAAAATGTACAAGAGAGCTGCACTGCAAAAGCAAAGTCTGGCCTGTGGGATAGCCATGGCAAATGGCCGCCAGACTCTACCTTTTTGAGTGCAGGGTGATTAATTGTATTAATCGTAGTAATGCATACTGTTACTGCCAATAGGCAAGCTGCAATCAAAGGCTGCCATTGACCTACCCCTTGATGGACTCGCTAGATCCCAGCAAGACCCAATCAACCGCTGGGTGATTATTCTATTTATCACTAAGCATGAGTCACCTCGGGTTCCTTGTAGTACTCGCTGATCATGTTGCGAGTCTTCACTCGCAGCTCGCCCCGCGGGTTGGGCTTGTCCGCTGAAGTGTAGCCCAGCTCTGGCACGTCCACCAGCTTGTACGCCGTCACCTTGCTGCACATGCACAAGTACAACTCCTATAAATTCAAACTGAAAGGTACTTGCATTGTGCATATCCAGCTGTGAGCAGGTGGATGAACAGGCAGGAGTGTGATGCAACGGCAGAAAACCATGAAGTATTGTAGCCAGGAAACCCATTGTCGGGTGCCGTTTGGAAAGATAGTGCCTGACCTCCTGACTTTTGCATAACACATTGAAGAACAGAATGCCTAAGTAAAGCACAGCAATCGAGATATGACTGGGAAAATTTGCAGCAGCGGTGTGCCCGTAGCAATTGCAGAGATACTCACACAGGAGGAAGACAATCACCTGGGCTGGATTTTGCCGTTTAGGGTCATCAGCCCACCCTCAGTGGAGCCATAGTTGTTGACCACCGGAAATCCCAGCACATCCTGCAGCCAGGTCATCACTTCTGGGGCGTTGGGTGCCCCCCCTGTTGATGCTGACAGCAGCCGGCCCCCCATCTTCTCTGCATGGAAGTTCCTGATGAGATCCTGTTGAACACAATTTCATCCGTTACTTATATGCCCTTTTCTTTCTGTGCGCAAAGGGAAATATCTTCTATATGATGTTCAGTGATCCCCAGTCTGAGGTCAGTGTGATGCACGCAGGGATGCTTGCAAGGGAGAATTCGGCGTTCGATACATCAACTATCTGCCTATGCCTTGCTGGCATGCATATGGAGAGCAAGCTATTTGTCTTCTGGGCTTGCAACATGCACCCTTCCTTGAGCAGGACAGTCCCATTCTGTCACCTGACGTTCTGTTTTCATGCTTCCCCTGCTGTTCACCTGATTACCCACTTCACATGCTCTCACATGGCCACCCATTCGCCAAACTGCCACTCTATGATAAAAGAAAACAGCCCAGTGCCTGGCTGTTTTTAATCATTGACTTCTGAAGGTCCACATGCAAAATTCGGCCTTTTTGTGAGACGATGAAAAGGGCGGTATTACCTGGCGCAATTTGGCTGTGTCAGTGCTGCCGTTCGCCTGAGTGATGCAGTCCAGCTCCTCGTTGAAGCGCTCGTAGAGCAGGGTGCAGATGCGCGGAGGCAGCACAATTTCGGTCGGCTGCACCTCCTGGATGTCCTCAAAGAATGTCCCCATCGAGGGAGACTTCAGGAAGAAGGTCTGTCCCCCTGTCAGCAGCCCCTGTACGCAGCAATCACTCTATATAGATTATTCTTATTATCATAAGTACCATTATTAATACACGCATTTCTGACAACAGGCAAGGTGCGCCTGCAGAAAAGCTGCGGGTAAAGGCTGCCACTTGTCCTGCCCATGATCGAATTTGCCAGATCCAAGTGAGACACAATAAATGTTCCAAACCCCTGCTTTGTGCACAATGCTGCATTGGGAAGAACAACTGTAGCAGTGGATTTGTCAAGTTGCACAGTGCAGATCACTGCTGTCTGAAAATATAGGTTGGATGGCACAGTGCATTCATATGTATTTTTCACACTGTTTGAGGCAAGAGGCACCATGTGCAGACTAACTGCATGCAAAGCCTGCCGCATATTCCTGGCCTGCACTACACAATATTCTCAAGGCAGGTAAAAATTTAAGTCTTTGCTTTTCCACCCTTCAGAATCACTTGTTGAATGTCTGGGTATTTCAAGAACTCATCTATCTGGAAACAAGATGAGTGCAGGAAAGATGGTACGGTCATTACCGTGAGCAAGCTGACTCGGCCCAGCAGGTGATTGAGAGGCATAAAGCCCAGCGTCACCGGTGCAACGCCCCCCGTACTGCCCCGTCCCGCAAGAACATCCTGCAGCAATCATTTGAATTCAAATGCAGATTCGAGTCCGCATACTTTCTTCTCTCCAGCCCATCCACAGCAAGTTGAAAAAAAATCTGGACTTAGCCGTTCAAGTCCAGTCGGTCACATCATATGTCTTTCAATTGATTGTCTGCATGCATGTTGCCGATTCAAGTACGCAAGCATGCAGAATGCAGAAAATAGCAAAGAAACACTATGCAACCTAGGGCTGGTCTGATTGGGCTCTGTCAATCAGGATCGGGCAACACATACAAACACAGTTCAATTAGAGATGGGGAATGTTGGCGAGACCTGCACTGCATGTACATAAATAGATCATCAATACATCAGCAGGAAGATGCACTCGCCTGCATCATTCCAAAGATGATATGCTCTCGGTATACCGCCCCTTTTGGACGGCCTGAAGACCCCGAGGTGTACAGGAGGTTCATGATTGGGTCTATGCTCGCCCCGTTCTGCCCAGGGACGGCCATTTGTGCTGATGCGCTGTCGCTGCTGGCAAGCAGTTCGTCGAGTGTTGTCACAGCGCATGCTGGGGGCACGCTTGCTTGCAGCAGGCTGAAGGCCTCTGATGCCCTGGCTTCGGCGGCGTCACTGCAGCAAAATAAAAACAACTTCTCTCACCTTGATCTCGTTTTAAGCCATTGCATGCAAGTTTTGTATGCAAATTGATTCTTTCAAGCTGAGATAAATGATTTTAGAACTGCCCATCTCAGCAGCCTGGCCGCTGCACATGAGGTTCAATGCAGGCACTCGGGCACTGCAGTTGCTGCAAAACCGACAAGATCTGGTTCAAAATGCATGTTGTGCCCTTCACATATCAGCACCCCTTCTCTGCTAATGCCATCCACTGCAATACCTTCCGTTTGTATATGTTCCTCTGGCATTCCAATAAAAGAGCCGCCCGAGCAGAAGGTCTCACCTGCCCATGACAATGACGCTGCGGAGGGTGGCGCAGCCCTCAAGGACTCCGGCAAGAGCAGGAACTTCTTGGAGGCTGACCACAAGAGCCACGCAATCTGCGTCTGCCATGATGTCCAAGACATCCTCCGCTGCAATGTTTGTCGGCAGCGGCACGCTCACAGCCCCGCTGCATGCATGCACACAAACCTCAACGCGTTGACTAATGAAATTGAGAAAGAAATTGAGCCTGCACGGTTTCCAATCCCGAGAATCGGGTGTAAAAAATTACTGTTCTCACTCCCTGCACTGATGATGTAAAAAAAACTCTGTTCCTGTCACTGGCAGGAGGCAAGGTGCGCCTGTAGACAAGCTGCAGGTGTACACTTTCATCAATACTCTGAGCACTTGCAGGAATCACGATATATAAGCAGGCAGGCTTCTTTGAAGGGGGCACAATAAAAACTGGCACAATCCAGACATGCGTAGATCATAACAGCAAAGACAAGGCGAATCTGAAAACCAACAAATTGTGGGGACTCAGAGTTCAAAAACGCCAACAGCAGGTGTATGGAAGAGCAACCTGTACGTGCATGCCAGGTCAGCAGTGGCCCAGTCCAGGGAGGAAAAGCCAGAAATGCCGACAAACTCTCCCCTTGAGACCATTCCTCCCGCCTGCCATGCTGCGGCCAGTGCCTGTATAAAAATACACAACACGCTCTAAATAGTAAAAGTGATGAATGACAGTCTAGGGAAGGAGAAATGCAGAAACCAAGAAAGGGCGAGCACTAGAGACACGAGGAAGGTCTGCCTTGCATCTGAACATCATGTAGACACAATGCAATGGGAAAAAATCTCCAAAAAATGGAAGTGGAAATTAGCATGCGCGGACTTGCTGCGAGTGCGCTGAATGCATGTGATTTGCTGGAAAAAGCTGGCACACCTTGACGCGGTCCCAGAAGGCAGCATAGGTGACTGTGGTGTAGAGGGAGCTTCCAGGCTCGCAGTAGCCAAAGGCAGTGCGGCCTGCATACTCAGTAAACACCCTGTCCAAGATTTCGATGCTGGTCGTCCCGGCACTGCTGATGCGCTGGATCGCGAGCTTGTCGATTGTGCCATCCTGCACACATATAGAGAGATTCGTTCACGAAGCACAAGCATGAATCTGGGTTGATCCAACGCATCTAAAGTAGTACTGGCTCCTGGCTTGTGAAGAAACTTGAATGTCCTTACCTGCAGCTGTGCAGCCACTTCGGCAACTTTGTCGGTGCAGTCGTCTCGAAGCCAATCGTCGTAGGTCTTTGAGTTCCTGAGCAAGGTGCCACCAAAGGTAATCGATGGAGCTGTCGCAACGCTGCCGCCCTTGCCACTCACCTCTGCTTCTGAAGTACGGATGGTATCTGTATCAGCCTACCAATGCAATAAAACGTTAGTATGCATTCACATATTTAAGAAAATCACGTAAATATACCGCAGCACTCTGCAGGATCAACCGCCGATGTCACGGAAAATGGAGCGTGAGCACCACTCACCCCCACACGGACTGCATTTGTAATTGTTGCACATCTACTCGGAATTCTCGCACTGGCAAGAGACTTGGGGATGCAGCGAGCGTTGCGCGGGTCAAAGTGGGCTGCTGGATTTGATTGGATTAGGGACATCGTGCAACCTGACATCTTGTCTTCTTGCCGAGGCCTGCCAGGCCCTTCAACAAGCGACGAATTTCGGTGAAATGTTGCCGGGAACTACATCGGCCGGCCTTGGGATACCGACAGGCCTTACGAGCAGAGCTGGCCAGAGTGTCGAGATGACGAACGCTGTCCCCGTAACGGGGTAATACTATTTTTAGAGTGGTTCCGTAATGTGAGAAATGGCCAGCTGTTGCTCTCTAGAGACGCCCAAAATCGTGCAATTCAATTGCGCTGTAAAGTTTACAGCGCAACTCCCAGAGTCTTCGCATCTTTTGGCCCTTTGGAATTTGCAGCTCTCATTTGCAGAGTACTCATTTATGCCGCCAAGATGTGACTCTGCATCCATTCATGGCCATCATGGCATGATGCCATATATATGCACACTGTAGTCTGATGTGCAATTTATGAGCTCAGCCGTCACGGTGTGTGTTCCAGTGTGCGACAGTGAGTCGCACAGCGGAGTCTTCAATTCTCTAGCATTTCTCATTTCTCCTCCTTTACAGTGGTGGGATCAACAATTACATGCAAAACACCTACCAAAATTGCAGCTTCCTAATGCTATTAATATTGGTGCAGTGAGCGCTTGAAACCAGTCAACCAAGCAAGATGCAAGTCCCCCTGTTGTCCTATGAGCCATCAGACAACTCTCGTATCACGATGCATGGGGCTGCACATCAAGTGGCACACAGTCAACATAAATCCATATTGCATCCAACCCAATTTGTCTGTTATCTCACTTTGTCCACTGGCCAGCAAATACACACACCTCTGCGCTATAATTTACTTCTGTACAAGCAGCTGAACCCACGCGTTGGCCCTACTAAACACCTGAAGCATCAAGTCTGCTATTCTTTGCTCATTAACAGTCAGATACGCACATCCTGAGTACTAAACAGTGTCCTGTAGTCACGCCATGTGGCAATGAATGGGCATCATGTGATGCATTCCAGATGAAAAGAGCCGGACAGCCAGAGAAAGCCCAAAAGGGCAGTGGTTTGATTCTGAGGGGCTGAATGTTCTATGCTGAGTCCTATTGCAACGGAGAGCAAGCTTACGGCAGGCCCCGAGCAGGACAGTAGCTTTAGCCGAATCCTCTAATTGCCAGCTTGGCACTGAGTGACACACTCTGCAGCCTCTATTTAGCGTGATAGGACAAAAGGCTCTCAGAGAAGACAGCTGCCTTCTGCTGAGAGGAATTGTGCCCACCAAAGAATGGCCAAGTCAATCGACCCACACACAGCTCTGTAAGCTTGCATTGTGAATGCTAGAATTATTCCTGCCCTTGCATGCACCAAATTCGAATTTGAGAAAGCTGTATTTTGAAAAAGCTGTCTATCTACCCTGCAGAGGCCCTAAATATTCCTCGAGGGCTGGAGAGAAAATCTCGTGGATCAAAGTCAGGGGCTGTCCGTTGCGCCAGAAGATGTACTCCCTGCCCCAGAACGGCCCCTCATGCCCAAAGCGCCTGCAGGAATTTAAAAATGAATTTGAAATCGGAGTTTCACCGCCATTTCGAATCCTGCTGATCAGACAATGCAGCTGTGCCTTTTTGACGAATTGGACAATGCAGCGCGCCAGGGAATGATTGCTCCTTGGCTGGGGAAAAAATGCAGAATACTTGCATGATGATTCAATGGCAGGCAACCCGTCCCTTCTCTAAGCCGCATGCTTTGCCTTGAAGGAACTCCTGCCTCTTGGTTTGCGTTGATCAAGGACTCCACTGCAGACCGCAGAGGCAATAACACTTGTCTGAAGGCGGGCGCGCACCTTTCAAGGTCTGGTGAGTGTCCGCAGTACACATTGGTGATCTCCCTGTAGAGCTCGGTGCGGTTCGCTGAAAGGTTGATCCAGATGGGCTTTTCCTTGGCCTCGAGGTATTGGGAGATCTCAGTCGTGTTCCACCAGCTGGTTGCACACACCAGCGCCTTTCCATTGACGCTCAAATGCAGCTGCACAGGCAAACAATATTCTAATTCAACGACAAGCAAAATGTCATGCACATCAGACCTCAAAGACACGTAGAACTAGTGAAATTGCAAGGAATATTACGTTTCAAAAGAGGCACTGTGCTCGCTTGGTATAAGATTTTCAGGGTGCGATGCTGCGGCGATAAAAAATACGAATTCCTACCTCTCGCTGGGATCTCGGGCCAGGAACCACGCCGACGTTGTCTGGTAAGCCGGCCATGTTCATACCAATGTCCACTTGCTCGAGGCACTCCTGGAGAGGCACCACTGCTGTGAGACGGCCGGTCTTTAAAACCTCAGCACCGCTCCATCGACACCCAAATGCAACAGAAAATCAAGGACTCACCGTATCCACGGTGTGACCAGTCATTAGCTGCAGGTGACGCGTGACAGAGCCGTCGCTGAGCAGGATCATCTTCCATGTTGAGCTCAGAGCAGGTGCCAGTCCGTAATCTGCGGCCTGCTTCCACGTTCCCTGTGATGGCACAAGTCAAGCTCAGCAGGCGAGGTCACCATGAAATGAGCAAATTTACGGGAGATGAATTGATTCGTACCTGCCACAGGAGGGGAGCCTGCATCGAGTGCCTCCAACCTACTCCAAGGTCTGCCGGCATGAGAACGGAGCTGCTCACATTCACACGAGCTGCACGTTTGTTTGGCGCGAAGTTCGGCAAAAACTCTCCATACATGGACGAGTAATCCATTCCGTATGTCCTGACACCGCCCTTCTGGATAGCTTGCGGCATTGCGTACGCTGGCATCATACCTGGAACAAGTGTTCGCGGGTCCTGTATTTGCACAGGCCCTTTGCAAGCAACAGCGATATTCCTGGACAGGTCAGAAAGATAGAATAGCTCCCATTGACAGTCTTCGGCCATTGCGGCACCCACTCAAGACCTCAGATGTCAGATTTGTGCAACGGCCGACATTTGCTCGGCCGGTACGTCTGGGGACCATATGGACCCCCCGTGGATCTGTTGACGTCACTTACATATCACGTGTCTATCCAAATCTAATGCTGGCACCAGATCCTGGAAGCCCGGACAGATCGTCTTGGGACAACCTTTGTGGCTGGCATCGCTGGTGTGTGGTTGCCTTAAGGTTGCCCCTTCCCAAGGTTGATTGAAATTCTGTGCGCAAGCGGTGCCAGCCCTAATCACCCGTTATAGTCTGTAGATCTTATAGGTCATCTTCATTCGAACTCCTGGTGGGCCACCGGTGGCTTGCACGTAGATATAGACAGCAGCAACAGAGCTTCACTCACTGGGTGCACGGGGCTCAGCCTGAAGGCTGTCGGGGCTCAGCTGTGTCACACGGTGTGCCCTGTGGTGAATGTATGTTTGCAGGCAGGACCATGACAATAGCACAACTCATTTCTGCAAAGTTCACATTCAACGGTCCTTACAGCCTGTGGATATCAGGATGGCAAACATTGTGCTACATATATCCAATCATCTGCCGGTGACAGGAACTGATTGCACGCTGTGCACTTCCCCCAAAGCATGCGCATGGCTGTGGTGCTTGTACATATGCCCATGCTTCATCGCCCCTGCGGTGCCATTTATTACTGCTGCAGATGCTTCCTCAGTCATATTCTGCACCGGCACAGGCTGCGCGGGCAGCTGTACGAAGGGGTGCGCGTCGTGCATCGGTGACTCATCGCTGACGGCACTGCTCTCGAAAAAGTCCAGCATCTCGTCCATGTGCTCGGCTGTCAGCTCGTGGACTGCCCCCATGAACACACAGATGATGAGTCATCCACCTCTGGAGTTTGGAAGGGGGAGGCTCTGAAAAACAAGGGGTGTTTAAGGTCTGACATCTGAAATGGAATCCTCCTGAGATCTCCCTCAGCCTTCTGGGTTCTAGGATGGACTCTGGGTCCGCCCAGAACTTCGTGCCCAGAAGCGCTGGACATGTGGCAAGTCTCCAAGAACTTACCAGAATGCCGGTCAATTGCACGCCGCATGCAATGTAGCACTTCCAGTATTATATTATATTATATTAACAAATTCTGCAGAGCTCTCAGGTAATGAAGGGTGGAGGAGACTCACTGGCTTCGCTGGCCCAAAGCATCTCTCTGAATGCCCGCTCGTATCCCCGGCTGCCGTTCTTCGCCCCCAAATCGGCTGGAAAATGCCTCAGCAGTATCTTCTTTAGCTGCGTTTCAGCCTTCTTCCTGCAACACAATGGATCAGACTTTAGGACATGTAATCCACTGGACCCTAATGTACCAGCTCGACCTGCTAACATGAAAGCACCAGGTAGGAAAGGCAGAATGCAAAGGCGGGCCTGGCTTGGTCACGCCTGCACTGATTTCATCTTCCGAGCAGCACAGCAGCATCTTCCGGACTTCAGCAGTCAACAAGGCTGCACTGATAATCTATCACACCAGCGCTGTAAAAAGGCAGCGCTGCAAAAATGCCAACCAAGCTCAATGAATCTCAGGATTTTCATGCAGGAGAGGAAATGGTCGCACCAGGTCTCGTAGCGGCCAAAGTGGCTCTGATTGTCCTCCAAAACAACGCCCACAGCCTTGAGCTCTTCAAAGATGGCCGCGGACGTCTCAGCATCGATCCCCTTCATGCGCTGATTGAAGAATGCTGGCGACAAGTCATATGGTTCCATCACAATTCTTTTCACCAAGGCTCCCTGCCACAAAACAGCAGAATTGCCTGAGCTGCACAGGTGGAGCTCCTAACATTCTACTTATCAGCCAGAGGACATGGTGGGTTTGCTCCTGACTCAGATTGCTCTTCAGCTGCCTGAAAGGCACAATCCGGCCAGGTGATCTGGCATGTCATTGGCATTTTACAAGCAGGCTTGTTTTGAGCTTGTTGCTCAGTTTGCTACAGGTAAGCTTTTCTAAAACATCTTTTGAACACATGGGGCATCTTCATGGTACGTTCTGCTGATCTTCTAGCTAATTCTGCAATTCTTTTAAAACCCCAGCACACCTGGCTCTGCAGGTGGGTCTGGGTGCGGTTGACGAGGCCGATGATGTCATCCTGGTCGTTGCGCGCTGACATCAGCATGGTTGGAGGGAACGCCCACTGCGCCCCGCTCGCCAGGTTGCGCGGCTGCAGGGCAGCTTCCATCACCTCCTCCGGCCGCATCCCCATCACCATGCTGCCCACCGCCTGCGATTTGAATTCCATTCAGAAAAAACAGATTTTAAATAATTTGGAATGTAAATTGCAAGCGATCATCAACAGCCGCATGGCACAGTTGCCTCAGACTCCAAGTCTGAGCATTCTGCAAAACTAAACAATTAATATTCCAGTGGACAAGTCCAAGTTCTGCATGCATTTTGGGTGGGAGTGCAGAGTCTCAGTCCAGTCACAATATATCAAATCTCGCTTTTCAAAGCCAGATGATGGCATCAATCTGATGTTTACAAGAAGACAGATCAAGCCGGCGTCTTTGCATGTCTGCTTCAAATGGATTCAGTACCAATTGCCTTCCCTAAACACAAGGCCTGCCCTTCATAGAGCATGGACCTTAGGGCAGTGTGGATCGCAACAGGTTCAATCCCCACCTGAAAGGGGAATCGCAGCGCTAGGATGAGGGTCATTGCACCGCCTCGGGAGGAGCCGAACGCGAACCGCGGCAGGTGCCACCAGTCGCGTGCGCTCAGCACTGCCCGCAGCGTCCGCACCAGCTGTGCAGCACATGCCACCATTCAGTCGTCACATGTAAAACGCTGACTAACTCCCTCACGAGGACGCTCTACTACATACGGTACACCCTTGAATGGGGAAAGCAGACCTGCCAGCTGCACAACACATGCCCCAAAGGACACCCACATTGCTTCCCACCCTTAGTGAATGCTCGCAGCCACTACTGTCTTTCTTGAGCTTCAAGGCAGAACAGTGCTTCATAAGAAACACCTTATCATGGTCTTGCTGGTTCAAAGACATTTCGCAGCGTTCTGCACATCATGCCAGTTCACGATTGATTCTCCATCAAAGGCGTTCTCATCAGATCAGTGTTTTGCATGTAAAGCAGCGGGCATATCCTAGGGCTGCCCAAAACTACATATTGGCTGCCCACCTCGGGCAGCTCGATGTGGGCCTCGGGCGGCCAGGTGGTGTTGAAGCAGTGGAAATTTTGCTCCGCCTCTGACAGGTGAGCACCCAGCGCCACCAGTGCATATCCCCTCTTCGCCGCCCTGTACACGCTCAGCATCTCCTCCGGCATGCCTGCACAGAACACCACAGCTGTCATTAGGGTTTCACGACAAACTCAAATCCCTCAAGCTCGGGGGCGCGCGAAAAGCGAGCGCATGAACCCCGAGGAGGAGGGCAAGCTGACCGAGCTGGTCATTATCTACCTGACAATGCGCCCGGTGGTGCGCGTTCCCTCCTTTTTATATTCCCCCTGCTCGGGGGTAGTGCCAAATGGTACCTCTAAGACCTAACACCACCGGGGCACCCTTGAAAACACCAATAAATATCTAAGGTTGCCCAGGCAGCACTTTCCTTTGCCGCTGGGGAAGCCCAGAGACTTGGCCGTCCCCTAGCAAGTTGGCCAGCAAACTTGAGGATGCTCTGGGCGGACCAGAAGCCCACCCCAGAATCCAAAGATCTGAGGCTCCCCCATGAGGTCCCCCTTGGAAAGTCAAGCATTGGCTGCATGCCCTGAATAGGATGCATGCAGCACTCTCAAAGCACAGACTTCCCCTCTGCCCAGCTCCTAGGTTCCGGAATTCTAGCATGACCCAGGCTTGCTGGGGTTGTTTTAAGGGCCTGAGCAAGCCAGTAAGCAGCACTTATGCCCAGTTATTCATTCAAATGGACTGAACCCACTTAGATGCATTGGCCAGCTTCCGGGTCTTGCTACACACCAGTCATCCTTGGCACAGTTGATTCACCACGACTCCGACTACTTGATGGGTAACGTTTGTTTCAGGGCCTCACCATGGCAGCTGGGGCAGGTTGCTGACTGGAAGCCCCACTCTGTGGTCAGCTGCAGGCAGCCGGGGAGTGCGAACAGAACGCCCTTGAGGTCTCCTGGAGGTATGGTCGTAACCACCTCCCTCTCGTGAATGACCTGCGCGACAGGTGGTGCACAGTTGCTGGGAGGAGCAGGCTCGATCAGGAGAAAGAAACAGCAGAGACAGCATGGAAACTCGCTTCTAAGACCTTCGAACGGATCACATAGCACCCAAGGGATACATAGAACCCCTAAATATATCTTCAAAGGCATAAAAATGAATGCTTAGAGGCTTCGCTTGACTTTCAGTACTCAAATGGGCCACGTGCTGAAGTCTAGGAGATAGTTTGTAAACTCAATCGATTATTGTCATCTTCACAGCTAGCCCAGATGTTACCTCGTATATCGCATCTGGTATGTCGTCCCAGTGATCTGGACCTGGCAGAAAGTCTGCAGATCGGCTTGTCGCACAGCTCAGGCCCAACAAGGCAGCGATCAGAACGAGCTGGTAGATGCCTCCGACCGGTGTTCGTTGGTAAGCACAACGAACTAAAACACCGTCATGACCCATTTCAGACGGTCAAAAAGCTACGCTTCACGTATCGGTGCGGTCTAGTGGGCACCCGGAATGTCTCGGAAGCCCTGCCGGACCGCTAGCCTTCTCGGAGCAGCAACATGACCGTACGTCAGATCCTTCAAGTCCTATCAATGTATTGTTACAGAGCGATGGACCATCCTGCACCCGAAACAACCATTGCAGAGTCCATCGCAGACGCCCGTTCCGAAGTACAGCGCTCTACCGACCCCTGCCATGTCACTCCAAGCTAATGTGTCCCTTGGCATGCATATCCTCGTGTCTCCTTCCCCTTTGAATGGCTGAAAACTCACGGAGAAATGATGTCCAGACACTGTAGCATCGCTTCTTCAGCTGGAAGCCTGAAGCTCTCAGCCAACTCAGGCTTAGGGACAGTAGGCTACGATCACGACCGGCCGGGGGTCCCTGCGGGATTTTACAAAGATTTCTTCCAGTTGATTCTCTCAACGATGGTCTCATTACAGTTTTTACTTTATTGCAGGTCCCCCTTAATCGCAATCTGAAATGCGAGCAATGCGAATCAGCTGTTTGCAGTACTATTTCCATCAGTGTCCAGTCACAGCACCAATTGGAATGCTTGTAACATTGCTGGCAGCCTGATCACTGGCAGCCTGATCACTAGGGAGCACATCCTTCAGTCTACAGGACCCCCTACATCTAAAGGGGACCCCCTAAACACAGCTGCCACCAACTCTTATTGGCCTCTCACAAGGGGCTCAATCCGGCAGTCCACTTGCGAAACTTCCACAATTTCACGGACCCTCGGTCCGGTCAAGGCTGCTACCCGTAGTCCAAAAGGGGCTGAATTCGCACGTAGACTCCCCACAAGGACCCCCAGGGGATCACAGCTGCCACCACTTCTTGTTGGCCTCGCGGTCTCGGATCTGGCGGGCCATCGAGGCAAAGTCTTCGGCATCGGCTTGCATGCGATCGGTCTTATCCTGCAGCGTGCGCAGCTTCTCGCCACGTTCCGCCAGCTTTTGCCGGTTTTCCTCTGCCATTGCCCCTGGCCCCTCCGCCCTGCAAATATCAGAAGTCTTGCCACCTCACACACCGCAGTGACCTGCTATTTCTTGCCACATGAGACACTGGCTTCGCGCGGCACCTTGAGAAACAATTGAACAGAATCATCTGTTACTTGACCTCTCGGACATCACAGTCATCCAGCGTCTTGTGTGTGGCTTCATCTGCACGACCTCAGCACATGGCTGATGAGTCACAGAACCAGGGCAGCTCTCTTTGCACTCCCAAGGCTGTTGCTCAGGCCCGACAGGCTCTGTAGCCACATCAGGTGCCCATCCTGCTGCACTCCTCTTGAATTCTATGCATGACTCGTGTCTCTAAAGTGCTGTCAGGTAGCGAGAAAGCCAACTATGACCACCTGCGGGAGTTGGTGGATCGCCCGTAGGCAGCCTTGATCTCCTCGGCCGTGCGAGTGCCGGGGGGTCCGCCTCCCAGTGCTCCGCCACCGCGCGCCCCTCGGGCCCCCCGCAATAGGTCCCCCCGGCCGCCGTCGTCCCGGGTATCCTCTCGTTGAGCCCACGTTCCTATATGAGCCAAAAGGAGCTCGTTTTGTGTTGGGGAGAACAAAATACCTGCTGCCCCCAGAGGGCGAGGACCTAGAGGGGTTAGCAAGTGAACATTTCAGACATCCAATACCCTGCGAGGCCTACTGTGAACATGTGGGAAACAATCACCAGCAAGCAGGATGACCCTTGACACTGTTTAGTGCCAGGAGTGGTCATGGCAAAATAGCAATTATGCACATTGTGTTACGAGTCACATGCACACTCCAAGCATTAATGCTGGGCTTCACACAGCATGCTTCGTGGTATGAAGTGCACAGCCGACTGACTCACCGCTGTCAGAGGGCGGCCCGGCTTCTGCAGAGCGGCCGAACGCGTGGTGGCCGCCGCTGCCGAACAGCTCTGCGCGCGCCGCGTCGGCCGACTCGGAGTGCTGCGGAAGAGAGCGCGGCCCCCTGGCGGCGGCTGCGCTGCGGTGATGGCCGGCCTCTGACTCATCGGACCCTTTCCTGTCCGCGCTGCTGCGTATCCCAGACAAAGCTGCCGTCAGTCACGGTGGTGCAGAGGAATAAGGGTTGTCCAGCATGATTTGGCTGAGAAAAGGGTGGAGCCTCATCACCGCCCGCATGGATTTTGCGTGTGAAATTGCAGCATGGAAAGGGTACTGCAATTTCCCATGGGCACGTTGCCGCATGCCCTCGCATTGTAGAAGGGGCAACCAAAAAAGAGGGCTCATCTGCAAGCTTGAAAGGACGACAGCAGGACTCTTCTGTGAAGAAAGGGAATGGGGGTGTACAGAAGTAAAAGGGAGCACCTCTGAAAGGCGTGCTCATGGGAGAGGCCCGGGCTGTCGGGCTGCGGCGCATTCGCAAAGACGGCGGCCAGTGTCGGCGCCCGCCGCTGCTCCGCGCGCTCGTTCATGAACGGGTTGCGCGCCGCCAGAATGTCCTTTCCAAAGCGGTCCAGTCCCTGCGCATGCAATGGCCGGTTGATATCATGATTTCATGGTGGACCACTGACGAGGATGATGACTAAAATATCGTGTAAGATAACTGATCGATCATTTTCTGCAGAGCCCTAGCATCTGCAGTGCGATGCACAAGCGTGGTGAGTGTGAACCCTGCTTCTGGATATGGATTGGCCGGTGGAACGCTTGTGCAGGCGCCCCACCTCTATCAGGTAAACAGAGGATGAAAAGAGGTGCGCAAAGGACACTTGCCTGGTTGAGGGTGCGCTCGAACTTGGAGATTTCTTTGGTGGTGTCGTCGACGACGCGCGTGGCCACGTCGCGCACCGAGTGCAGGAATCCGCCCAGGCCGCGCTTGCCGCCCGCCTCCTCGCTCGGCGCGCGGCCCTCTGTGCATGCACATTATCACTGTGGACAGTGATTCTTTTACGCTCAATCCAGCACTCTGGCCTCAGGTAGTATCTTTGGACACAGCTCCGTAAAGCAAAACCGTACTCGTCACTGTAAATCCCGCACCAAATAATTGTTATCAACCTTGCGGGATTGAGGAAAATCTTTTTTTTTGGGTGCGGGGAAGTGCCTGCAGAAACGGTGACTCGCAACGGGAAGGGGTCACTCCCAAATGGGATAGCCTGCGCCACCATTGCTGCTGCAATTGCGATAACTGTTCCATGTGAATGGAGAGTGTCCTGCACCTGTGGCTGCTGTCTGAGCACTCTCAAGGCAGTTGGAGATGCGCACGGGGGCGACTTTGGTATCATATCCGGTGTGGCCCTGTTTTGACCCAGGTTGGGTGCAGGCAGACTCACCGGGGAGCGGCGGCTGCGCGGCCGGCGGCAACGGCGGCTGGAAGCTGGGCGGGGGAGGGAAGGCGGCGGCCTTGAGCTCGCGCGAGACGGCGTGCGCTGCGGCCAGCGCGGCGGTGGCGAGGTCCCAGTCGTAGAGCTGGGCCGGAGGATTTGGCGCGCGCGTTCCCTCCACCAGACCCACCCTTGCCAGGTCACCATGTGCGCCCACCTGCATTTGAATTCAAATTTTGCTTAGCTATGGGGGGTCCCATCTAGTAAGCCCACCCTTACTACGTCACCGTGCGCGCCCATCTGTGTTCAAGTACAAATTTTATGGATCAACACCCCGCTCAAGTTGTGGTGATTTGGCTGTGCAACAACTCAGGGGTGGATGGTGTTTGTTGTCCTGGCCTTGGGCTGCTTTGTGTGCAGCTTCCCTGCTTTGCATGCACCTTCTCGCACTTGAGAACAATGACTTTCGCAGCACTGAGTGGCGCAATGACAGGCAACGGCTGATCACTTCCTTGGGACGTCGCTCACGGCATCCGTGGCAGTGCCATGCAATCCAGTCTGCAGGATTCATGCTAGCCATGAAGCTCACCAGGGCGAGTTGGCCATCTGCGTCGACAGCGCACAGGCGGGACAGCTGCGTGGAGTGATCAGTCCAGGCCCAGGGGAATGTCAGGGCATCCTCCAACCTCTGCGCCAACACCAGCTCCAGGCCCGGCAGCGAGAACACCTGCGCAACCAATACTTCACTTCGTACTTTGCTTCACTTGGTCAGCAGCAAGATGAAAAATTTCCGGGTATGAGACGCTAGAAATAGGGTGATTGGGCCCGTTTGGAAGGCAGCAGAGGCAGGCTGATCCCGGAAGGCAGGCAAGACTGTTCCTGGTGAATGACGGTGGAGTCTGCCCTAAATTAACCCGGGCGATGCAGAAACATGTCCTGCGGGCATCAGCAGTGACACAGCAAGGTGCCTGACTCCTGGGAAAGACATGGCACTCGGGGCATCTCTCTCCCACGGCAAGGCAGCTGATACATCCCTGCTGTTTATATTCTGTGTGGAGGATCTGCGTCCGGCTTCCTCATGAATTCCGTAAGGCATGTCAGAAGTTCTTCTTCAGAACGCTTCTGTCCATCATACCTTGAGGGTCCCCTCAGGAGATACACAGGCGACGCCAGGCCCATGGCAGGAGCTGAAGACACCGGCAAAGCCATATTGTCCGTCCAGACCGGCCTTCTTCAGCGTGGTGCGATCCGCCGTGCGCAGATTGTCCCCTGCGTATAGCCGCAGGCTGCCGGTGCTCGCCTGTGACCAACAACCAATTTCACTTTAGGACTGTGCCAAATCCTTTGGTACTGTTCATACCATGCAGATGCAGTTCTTTCATCTGAGACAGTCCAGTCGTATGCTCGTTTGCAGTTGAGCACCAAGCGCATGCCACCAAGGAGTTGAGAGAGGGCGGACAGTCCATCGCGTCACGCCCCAGATTCACTCTGGGCAGAGCTATAGCTGTTGGAGCAAGATTTGATGGCGCAAGGAATGTGGACATGCCGTGGGAAGAGAAGGCATGTTGACGAGAGGCCCAAGCCTATACATCGGCGCTCAATTGTCAGCATAGCAACAGATAGCTTGGGCCAGTGATTGGGCTCACCAGAACGATGTGTGATACATTTGCAGCCGCCACCGGGGCTGACAGGGGTGCCTCATCGCTGAAATTGAGCGCTGCAGTCGCTGATGTCATATCGTGCATGGCGTCCGGCGGCGTTGCTTCCTCCTGCACCGCCGGTGCCACCACCGCTGCCGCCACTGGGGGGACCGCTGACTCAGCATGCGGGGCCTTGAGGGGTCCGTCTGAGTTTGCTGGTGCAGGTGGCATTTCCTTGGGGGCTGATGGCTTTGGAGGAGAGGAACCGAAGCGGCTGTCTGGCTCTGAGGTGTGCTTGCTGCCGATCTGGGGAGAGATCGCCTCTGAACGCTCTGCAAGCACAAAGTATGCATGTCAGGAGTCAAGAGGCTACAACTTTGAAAGCTTTCGGTCTCAGTTTAAAATTTATTAGAGTTTCCCGCTGGGTATTTGGGCAGGTAGCGGGCTAAAGGCCATGGCAAAGCTCAGTGAGGCACAGATTTGCATTTTAATGACAGTGCCGCACTGAGGCCAAGTAGAAGCTAGATGTATGGCGCAACTGGGATTCAAGATTTGTTCCAACACCGACGGAGCATGTCTCGCTCAATCTCAACCTCAGGTCGGCATGCAAATCAACGCAGCCCACTGATTGGACGGAACAAAGATGTTCTGAAGCAGTGCGCCGACGAGCAAGAGCAAGCCAAATACTTGCTGCTCTGCAAGCCTTTGCTGACTGTACTGTAATGCACACCTTCACCAATCAAAAGTAAGGAAGCTTCCCACGCAAATGTAAAAAGGCAATTGATGGATAACTTGCGACATGCAGAAGTGCACACCTTTTTCCTTTGCTGCTGCGCCCATGCGCGGTGACATGGCTGGCGAGTTGTCGCTGCCGCGCCGCACCCATCGACCAAGCCCGCTCTGCAGCCAGAACACCCAGTCAGCCACTTTCATATTCAGAATTTTGCCCAGGCCTGGTTGAACCTGTAACATGTTGGAGCTGGAAAGTGGTGACAGTGATCAAGGAGTAACAGGTCGGCCTTCTGCTTGGAACACTGGCCGTCTTTGATTCTGATCCGGCGAACTTACTCCTTGCCTTGCCTTCGCAGCTTCATGTGAACATGCGCATCAGAGCCGTCCCTGGACTCCTGAACATTTGGACTCCACAGAATAGCAAGCTCACCTTGGCAGTGTGGGCGCTGACCAAGTGCCCCTGCTCATCATCGCTGGTTCGAGCGGTTGCCTTTTGTACTGCGCCACCGCCGCCGCTGCCTCGGCTGAGCAGCCCGAACTTTTTCTTGCCGGCCTTCACCACCTCTCTCTGCTGCGCTTCCACCGCGGCAGCCGCCGCCGCCAGGAGATCGTCATGGTCATCGTCCTCAGCCTGAATCACGGTGCAGATTTTAAGACGGTGGAGTGAGTAGTGTTCATGCATGTAGACAGGGCACGGCTACGGACATTTTGGGAGGATACATTGCCTCCTGTGCCACAATATGCATGAAGGCTCTGTGCAACTGCTGGCACAGACACAGAGAATTCTGTGAGTGTGGGCCAAACTGGGTGGCTGAATCCAAAATGCTACTAAAAAGCGCCGCAGAAACAGGTGGAGCGCATAAATGCTAGTTGAAACAGTCCCATGAATGCCCCGTCAATTCTCAATTCGTTTGTGAGTCCAATCACCGATGAAGAACAATACGCACCTCGTCGGCAGAGGACTCTGGCTCGGAGCCGGAGGCGCCCTTGACGGAACCCCCGCGCTCCCCCCTGCGCTGGGGGGTCCCGGGGCCAGGGCTGCCCAGGGCGTTCCCTCCCTCCTGCCCGGCCGGTCCCCTCCCTGCCTCCACCGCTGGCCGCTGCCTGGGGGGCGGGCCCCCGGCAATCAGATGGCCGATGTGGCCGTCGTCATGTGCCCTGTGGGAGGTAATTGCAACGGATGGTTCGGGTAGCTTGCTTATGCTGGGTGCGGCACTGCCGTGCGCTGCCTCGGAATGATGGCGCTCTGTGGCGTGCGAATGGCCGGAGGCACCAGCAGAGGCGTCTTTGGTGACGGACGGAGCGCCTGCAGGTAAAGACAGGAACGCTGCTCAGCACATACCTTTTCTTGCAATGTCAATTTGATCTAAGTGAGACTTGAATGTACTGTACTCCTGCTGAGCTCATCGCAAACTTTTGGCAGGCCAACAGACATAGGCTAACCTACGAGGCCTTCAAGGATCCCGGACGGACGCAACATTGCCAGTGCACAATGGACAGCGTCGTAAACTTTGTCACATCACAGTCTGCAGAGGACCATAATGACGCTCACTTCACATTGTGCACTTGAGCAACTCGCAACGCACCTAGTGTTGCTGGTACCAAAATCTGCGGCTGCGCCGCAGCTTTCCTCTCCGGGGCGGCGGCGGCGGCCGCACGAGAGTTCCCGGCCCAGGGCAGCAGACCGGGCCCGGCGGGCGCCTGCAGCGGGCAGCCGGCAGCGTCCAACAACAAAAGACTCAGCGCTGAGTCAGCGTGTTTTGGGCGCAGCCACGTGTCGCGGCCGATGCCGAGCGGCTCTCCGTGGCGCGCGTCCAGCACTGTCAGCGCGCAGTCTGCCGTGCCCACATACAGCGACAGCCTGCGCAGAAATTTATCCTTTGAGCATTCCTTTCTGTTACAAGATTTTCCTTTCATATCAAAGATGGTAATGTGCACATTGATTGACAACATTCAAAGCAGACAAAGGCAGAGCTAAATGCATTCACAGAAATCACATTGCTGTTTTCTGCCAGAATACATAAATTTTAAGGTTCTCTTAGCAGAGGAGGCTAAGATAATGCGTCCAACATGCATACCGTATGGCATGCAATAAGTCTTTGCAGACCTGAAGTGAACTTCCATTGGCTTCAGGTATCCTCTGCTCACCTGGACTCTACGGGAAGCTCTAACGAAGGGTCGCCGCGCCGGCGCTCCGAGCTGGTCTTTGTAGGCATGAAGCTGTGCAGACCAAACGCCGCCGCTGCAATGGGCTGGTCCGACAGGTGCTTGTAGAACTCCACAGACGGCTGCAGGGAGCACAAAACATTGTCCCTTTGAGCCTCTATTTGAACCCTTGTTCTCTTGCGCAGACAAGGTGGCCATGGGCAGTGTCCTTCAAAAGCAATGGATATGCATGCATAAGCAGACTGCCTGGCGGTGCACCCTCATCCTCCACTGCAAATGCACATGAAGGCGGTGTCTTGTGGGATAGGAGAACTTCCCAGGAGACTTGATCATGCACGTTCTCAGTGTCTACAATGAAAGAACTGTGTGGTAGATACTGACAATGCAGCGCCACACACCCGGAAGAGGTTCAAGACGGACAGGTCTCCAGAGGCGTCCCCGAGCGCGACGAGGCCTGCTTTGGACGCTATGCACGCTGTGTTGACCGCCACCTCATGCATCGTCACCCTCAGCACCGCCTGGTACCCCGCAGGCTGCTTCGCCATGCTCTTTTCTGGTGGACCCCTGTCACGAGCATTACCCGTCAGCTTGCTTCCTGATTTTACTGTAGTGTAGTGAACTCCGGGGCAGTCATCTTGTTTTGTGGCATTGGCATAGACACGCCGTGGCACCCATATAGCATTTGGGTGAGGAAGTGATTCAGAATATGTTATAATGGGCAGAACAATGACCAAAGTGTAGCCATTTCATGGGTCTCCACCATTTGGGCAGTCAATGACACGCTTGAAAGTGTCATGAGGCATGGCTCGGGGAAGCAGCTCACTTGCTGGAGTGGTCGATGTGGATGCAGGTGACCTCCTGCGCACCTGGGCTGAACTGGTACACACGCACCTCGCCCTTGTCATGCGCCACCACCAACAGCCCCGACACAGCGCACACCTGCCCACACAAAATCCCATTTTTACACACTCAGTTTCCAATCTGACCTCTGTTTTGTACACTAGCTCGCTTCATTGCTCCCTGGCAAGCAGCAACTGATTCACAGCAGCTGTGAGGGCAGCGCATCTACATGGTCAAAGAGGAAAAGCGTGCATGGCAGGGCACTTCTGAAAGGAGAAGGGCCCCTTTTTTGGTCAAGAAGTAAAGAGTTGGGTGGAGACAGGACCTGCATGGCGCAAACAGCGCGCAGCTTCCCGCCGGCGCCGCCGGCATCGAAGGGCACGGTCGCCAACAGTCCCGGCACCTCCCCGGACATGTCCCACACGCGCACGCGGCCGTCCTGGTGGCCCGTGAAATACAGCGGCGCCGCGGCCGGCTGCGTCTCGGAGCTCTGCTGCTCCATATCGTCCTCATCTTGCGATCCGCCTGCTCAGGTATACAGACTTGACTCTGTAAGGGTCACATTTATGGCTGCACTGCAACCCTAAGATCCTGGTAAACATTTTCGTCCCAGGAAACAAATTATCCGTGAAGCCTATATTTATCTAAGATTCAGTGCTTTTTTCAGGAGTCCATGTTTCAGTCAAGCAATTGCAGCACTGTCTGATGCAAAGTCAGGATTGCGTGGCCATGAAAGGAAATTGAATTACTGCAGGGAGGCAGCACCTGCTGGGGGGCTTGCTGATTGAGCGGTGGCCACCGCCGGGGGCCCCGCCGGGCGCCCCCCGGAGAGCACCCAGCGCCATCGGCGCGAGACGCCGCGCGACTCGGGTGAGTCGGTGGCCGCAGCTGTGCCGCGCGCCGCACAAAGGGCCACAAGGCTGACGGCGTGCGGGAAGCTCTCAGCATCCTGCATGCACCCACACCCATCTGGTTTGATCTCACTTGAAGAATCTTCCGTAAGCCATTCATCTCTACGTCGTCATGGGCCTACTTCTGCATTTTGAGATGGTCGCCAGGAGGATACAATCAGCCCTAGCTCAGCCGCCTGACAAACAAGGGGTCCTGCATCAAAGGAAACGCAGAAAAGAGACCCAGAGCATGTCAGATAGCTAGGCAAGGCACGATCACATAGCCATGGCTCCACCTCAAAATGCAATGCAACCCTTCACAAGGTAGTCACAACATTAAACATGCTCATCTATGTGGCAGACCGTTAGTTGGGTCTTGCTTGGGTCTGGTGAGACCAACAAGGGGTAGGGCAGCCTCTACCCGCAGATGCACCTACCTGCAGATGCATCTTGCGTCTGGCGTAAAAGTGTGACAGGAATATTAGACCAACGAGCCTCAGGTGGCTCCCAAAAGGTGTCTAAAGTGTTTTAAGTAAAAAAGATAATAATACTAATCAGGCAGAACCTCACCTCTCCCGCCAGAGGCTCCCCAGGGGCGAAGGCAGAAGCAGTGACAGGTGGCAGCTCCTGAAAGGGCAGCGAAAGGGGCACGGGCTGCAGCGTGCGTAGGTCATGCACCATGAGTTGGCCACCCTCGCTGAGAACGATGAGCGCCGCCATCTCACCGGACCCCCCGCTGCCACAGCTGCCCTCCGGGGGGACCAGCGAGAAACCCTGCACCGCCCCGAACCACGGCAGCGCCCGCGCCCCCTCCGCCTGCACATCATCTCCCTTTAGGGTTTGCTTTCCAGAGGAGCGACAGAATGTTACCAGTGCAGCTGGCTTCTGAAGCAGTGCTGCCATGCATTGGGCCATTGGTCTGTGCGCAAATGTTGAAAACACAGGCATACTGGAGTAGCACGGATAGCAAAGACTGCTGCCGGTACATGATTCTAACAGGGGTACAGTAACATATCTCCAAGGAACTGGGAGGGCTTCTTGTCATGTGATATCAAGTTGTCATGTGATGGCCTTCAGGCCCATCTCAGGGGCTACAACACAGTATCTAGTTCATCACCAGTTAGATACTGATAGTCAGATACAGCACTTCCCGCCCATCTGGATACGCGGGTGAAAAATCACGGTTCCTAAGCAATCGAGGGTGTGTAAAAGGGTCTCCATCACACCTCTTCGGAGGGAGCCTGCAGCGGCAGCATGCTGAGAACATCCGGCTGTTCCGCGTCCTGCCCACCGAGCACCAGCAGGCCGCTCTGGCCGCCGGATTTGGCGCCCGACACGTGCCGCAGCGCGCGCACCGGCGCGGCCGGTTCGCCGATTGGCGCCACTCGGAGCTCCGCGTACAGCAGCGCCTGTTCTGGCATCTCTGGCGGCGTCTCCCCTGCCAGAACAGGATCAAGGGTCTTATGTGTCTATTAAGGGTGTTGCAGATTTCCTATCGGCAAGACAGTCTGTCTGTCACCCTAATTCTTATGAATCTGTAGCGGACTTGATGTCTGGCAACTCGTTCGCCAGTTCCGTGCATAAGTATTCTAAGGATCTTTGGAATTTAGCTATGCCCTTCAGAACCTCTAACAAGTGTATTTTTGCAAACGCAGAATGTGCAGACAAACGGTATTTTCTCAAGGATGGTTGCATGCGCACAATATCTCAAATGCAAGGCTTGATATGCGACTCCCTTTATTTGTCAGACAGTGTAAAAAGCATGAGGTGCGCAGACATGCCTGTGGCGCTCTCGGGCAGGCCCCAGACGCGGATGGTGCCGCTCTTGTGCCCGGTGGCTATGCAGTCCCCCCGAGGCCCCACCCAGCAGGCAGACACGGTGGGGTCACTGGGGCACTCCTCCCCAGACTCTGAATCTCTCATTCCCCCAGTTGCGCTGTGCGCGCTCCCCTCGTCAGACGCCACCTTGAAGCTGTTGTGCGCGTAGGCCACCACACACTGGTACCTGCATTCCATAGCAGGAGAGCATGCTCAGATGTTGCATGCGAAGGAATACGGGTTAGCCCAAGAAAGTCATCAATGCCTGCGTTTGAGGATGCAAGCTATGTCATTGATGTCAGAAGCTAGGATGTGATCTATGTTTTGCTTAATAAGGCGGCATCACAGCAGTAACGAGCAGGAAAACGTGACTGTCCCGGGACTGAAATGCAAGCAAACCGGTGGAATCTTAGGAAATTGGCAGATTGATGACTAGGCTTGTGGGATGGCAACTTGGGTGGGACATGCCTCAGGTCCCAGATCACTGCACCGGAGTCCTCATGCACAATGAGCAACCTGTGCTGGTCGCCCAGTGAGTGCGCAGCCAGCACAGCAACGGCACCCCTGGCTATCCCAATATCATCCGTTGTGACTGCAGCACAGAACACACATTACAGGGGCACTAGTAACTGGGGGAAGCCACAGAAGCAAATATATTTGTTGCTTACAGGCCGAGATAGAGAAACTAGCCGAGCAGTAATCGCACTTGTGTGAGGCATCTGGCTGAGAGTGCAGGCCTCCCGAGCGCCCAGGGCCAAGCTGTTTGAGGATCCCATCAGAGCGGCAACCTGCCAAAAGCAGCGGGTCATTAGACATTCTCCTCATAACATTCTCCTCATACCATGCTGAAGTTTGACCCCTTTGAAAGAGTTCCAAAAATGCCTCTTCTGGACAACAAATGCACATTTGTTGCAAATATGGGCTTCCATGGTCACAAGCACGCATGGAGCAGTCTCGCCGATAAATCAGAGACAAGATTGGTTTAGAGGAAGACGGATTATGGATCAGGAGCAGTGCAAATTGCACCGCAGCACGGACCTGTATGTTCCCGCTGGCGCAGCCCAGGAGCAGGTATGGCTCCTCAGTGAGAGGTTCCACTACTGTGATGAGGTCATCCCCAGATGGCATGCTGTCCAGCAGAGCTGCTGCCTCAATTCCCCAGAGCTGCACATCTCCCTCCTACAATCATGAGCACACTTCATCAAATTTTGAATTGACGCATAATTGCATGCATGCCTTGAGCCCCTTTGCACCACTGCAATGCCAGTTGACACGCCCTGAGCAATCCCCCATGGACCCTTGCTACCGTGGTCTCTTGATTAACAGGTTTTGCGCAAGTGTAGCAGATGCGGGGTGGCGCAAAACAGAAAAACTTGCTTGCTAATGAGGGGAAGCCGAGAATGAACTTAAGGCGGCCCACCTGCGTGACGCGCAACAGGGCGCCTTTGCCGTCGAGGAATTGCAGCTGCTTTGTGGCGCACTGGCAGGGTGATATGAAGGTTCTCTCCACGCCATCCCTGCCAAATACCTTCACTCGTCCATCTGTTGTGCCCACCTGTTGTGAAAGATTTGCGTTATTACTACCTCTTCACAAGAGGTGATGGACAGTACTTCGACAGAAAAGTCCCCCAAAACTTAGTGTGAGGCTGTCAATAGATAGCACACAAATTGGAAGTGCCCAAAATATACCAGTGCATTGAAGTTGTCGTGCCAGGAGTAAGCATACCGCGAGGAGCCTTTGGACAGGGTCATAGGCCAAGGAATCAGTGGCTTCAGGGAATCCTGAGTGGCCAAAGAATCTCGGCTGAAGGCTAGAGAAGGTGATCAGATCTTCTGCCAGGGTGCGTCCGTCGTTGCGCAGGACTCGTTGTAGCCTTGCGCTCTTCATGCTGTGTTCCAAGGTTTTCTTGTTTAGCACGGAGAGGGCACAAACAGGGCCCTAGCTATCTGCAGACAATCAAGACTTGAAAAGAACCTATCTTGCTGTCCTTCTACCCAAGGCTACAGCATTCATGTTACCAAAACTCGTAAAGCTGTTGACCATCAAGGCCTATTCTTTCCCACGCCAAGAGGGTTTTTTGTGTTGTCTTGGCGCTGCAGCTTTCAGTGGTCAAGCAAAATAAGGCGTCTGCATCTTTCCCTGTTCATTTGCCGTGATTACGCTAGGAAAACATCCCGGTCAAAGACAGCTAGCACATGGAATGTTTTGACCGAGGCCGGAATATTACTATTGACTATCTAACTTCTGTCAGGACATTTTGTTTTCGACACTTCGAATAGCTAGGTACGTTGCCCCACTCTTTGCTTCTTGCATGCAGAAACCCAGTAGTACTGGGCCAGCACCTTCTCAAGATCTTGGAAACGAGGAAAATTGACAACGCCGCTGCGATGGTGCAAGTCAGCTTCCATGGAAAACGCAGCTACATCCCCCCTGAACATTTGGAGAAGATCCCAAACGCGGATCTAGATTTCAGAGAGGTGCATGCAAATTCCGAAGCACAGAGGCACCGCAAAGGCACAGAAAATCGCTGCGCTTCTGAGAAAAGATTTCGAAGTTCTGGGCGCATCGTCTCTGTCATGCTGACACTACTTGACCAGCATCACTGTCTGTAACAGATATTTTAGCCCGTATATCAGCAATCGTGACTTGATCGCCGTCACGCGCAACTCATCTGTGTCGAGGAGCCCATCGGGTCACTGAAATCCAGCGAATGCTGTTCAGAACAGCAGTGGCATGGAGATAAGGGGCTGGGATGAGGACGTGGGATGGATTACGTAGCTGTTTACAAGGGGGATGAACGAACGCAAGGACATGGTGGCATCTAGCAGGGCTGGACCTAGAGGATAGCCTGCCATAATGGGCATCCGCGAGGCCTGGAATGCCTGTTGGGACCATGCGAACGATCACATTGGAAAATCAGCGGTAAGTCATGGATGCAAATCTGGACTAAACAGTAGCACCACGAACCGGGGTTATTTTCGTGGTTTTGGTGGTCAGGCAGCCCATCTGGAGCTTGCTTCTGAGCCCTCCTGCTGACGCTTATAGGTGGGGAGATACTTCCAGTTGGAGGAGAGGAGGAGCACCTTCACGCAAGAGCTGCGGGCCGGAACTGTCACATTTCTCACTGTGAGTGTCTGCTTCCACTTCACATCCACTCTCTTGCTACTGCTTGGTCCTCCTTATTGTCTTCCTGACCCCAATGGATGCCTGACATGCCAGGAACTTAAATGCTTCGCAGTCGATGGCAAAGCAAATAGTAGAAAGTGAGACTGATATCCCTTTGTGCAGACCGCCTACATCCTCGCTGTGAATGCGCTCATTCTCTCGGACACCGGCGGCCCTTGCAGCCCAGACGACTGCACAGTGCGTCCTCGAACTGCTTGAATGTTACATTGCCTGCGGCCAAATCAAGTGCCTGCTCTTCAAGCAACAACAGCGCCTTTACTCTCTGCCATTGAGCTGTGCAGGGGCCTGAGAAGGGGAACCCGGAGTGCGTGTACCCAGATGACTACGGGGTGACAAACATCGGATACATGACATGCGTGGTGAGGCTTCACCCTTCACCACTGCTGATCTATTCCACACTGATCCATTGAAACGGCCCTCACACAGTAAAGCCTCTTTTTAAGAGTCAAATTCTCAAATACTGTGATGGGCTGGCAGCACCTTTCATGCTTGAAGGATACGAGGCGCAAACAATATATCGCCATGGGTAGATGCAGTGGAGAACGCCGATCTGTAGTGGATCGATGCAGTGAAGCTGTGAGCAAGATCTCTGCCAGGCTCTGCTATCTCATTCTGGCAGCGCAAGCTTTGCCTGCCAATGGATGTCACGTCATCTGCGCTGCGCTGCGCAGGCGGGGGTACGGCAGAGTTTAGTGACGGCGACGGCTGCCAGCTCATGCATAGCCTCGCTGCTGATGGGCATAGGCGCCAATCTGCCGGTGGCATTGGCCCCCGGCATGGGCCTCAACGCCTACTTTGCCTACAACGTGGTCGGCTACAGAGGCAGCGGCAAAGTGTGCACTCCTCTCGTCTTGCTCTCCGTTGCCTGCTCCAATCGATTTGCAAGCCTCCTTTGTGACCCAATTTTTTTTAGCAAGCCTCTTGTTGCTGACTTGTCACAATAAGATCCTCTCGGCACTGATAAGGAGAGTCTCACAATACATTTAGGAAGTGTGTAAAATAGTGTGAGCTTATGAGAGATGCACAAGCGCAGGAAAGAAGCAGTGAACTGCAAATTCTCTGGTGGGTAACAGGTGAGCTATCAGACAGCGTTGGCGGCGGTATTTGTGGAGGGGTGGATCTTCATCATTCTGGCTGTCACCGGCCTGCGCCTGCGCCTGATCAGGCTGGTGCCCAAGTCCATCATGCTCGCCACATCAGCAGGTCTGCCTTTCTTCTGACTAGCTGACTGGAAAAATCCCAGAAAGTTCCAGAATGCAGCTGCTTGACGCCTGCATGAAGCTACAGCAAGGCCAAGCCTGGGGTCATGATGCTCAATCTCTGTCAGCCTTATTTTGCTGCCATAATGCAGATTTGAGCTGGGAGAGTCCAGTATTGGTCTTGCTGCCAACTAGTCCAAATGAAAGCTACTCCACTTTGCAGCAAGCCTGTTTACCGAGACTCTGCAGGAATGCATGCGGGAAGAGTTGGCGCGCAGCTTCTAACAGCTTCTGACTGCTAAATCGTTCCACACAAGGCAGGAGTTGCCTGCTGAGTGCTCTGCTGCACTGCAGGCATTGGCCTGTTCCTGGCGTTCATAGGGCTGCAGAGCACGGAGGGGTTGGGGGTCATCTCCTACGATCCAGCCACCCTCGTAAGCCTAGGCGGCTGCCCGGCACTGAAACATGTGAGGCCCATGCCCTTCTTCACAGACAGCTGGACAGGGGGCCATCATTTGTCCAGCCATGCAGACTTGTAACCAAGGACATCAAGTGAGCAAGAAAGCTGAGTGCTAGTCATGCATTTCTCAGCTGCCGGCTGGTTGCAAGTGTAGCGCCACTGCATATGAGAATGCACATGCAGAGCTGATAATGTCATGCACTCCACTGCGCTCTTACAGTGCCAGCTGGACCTGCTGAACCAGCAGGCATCAAGGAAAGGCACCTGACAGAATGGTGTCAGTGCCCCTTCGGCTTCGTCACTTTCACCTGCTCATTGTTACGTAGCTTGGATTAGATTTTGAACTATATTGTGGCCTGCCCGAGCAGGAGTACGCGTACGTGATCGACAACCCCCTGACGGTGTGCTCGGTCACCAACGGCGTTCCCGTCACAAATCTGCCGCCGCCGTCGTCCAACTACGCGTGCGTGGGGGACAAGATGGAAAGTGGATCCATGTGGCTGGGCATCGCTGGGCTCATGATCATCGGCATCCTCATGTCTCGTAGCTTCAAGGGCTCCATCGTCATCGGTGCGGCCCGTGCACTGATCAGAGAAAACGGTATGCGTACATCAAAGCAGAGTGAGCGCCAAAAGGAAGGAGTAAGGGCTGATTGCAAATGAGAGCAGCAGTCATGCCAGCAAGCAGAGGTGGGGAAGGACTGTCCCTGCAGAAGCACAGACAAAGGGGAGCAGAGCAGACCCCCTTTTGGGGGTTTGCCAGCAGCATACATTCCAGCATGTGGCTGGACAATTCACAGAGCCGGCGGCAACACCCTTAGGAATGGCTTGACCCCTGAGTCGATGCTGGGTGCTTTAGTAGCTCTGTTGCCACCCATCAGCTCAAATGCTAGTCCATGTTTTTTCGAGCGCCAATTACAGATCATGTGGCTGACGTTCGCAGCCAGCTAGCTTCATTGCAGTCAGAAATGTCTCTGGAGCAGATTTTTAGAGTATATAACTCACAGAGCTATCTAAGCATGAATAGCATGACCGCGGCGCTCATGAAATGGAATGATTTTGTTCATTGTCGGCCATCTGACTCAGGTCGTTTCCTGCTGCTGCGCCAGGGATTGCCTTTGTGACGGTGATCGCATGGATACCAGGCCACGCTGCCTCCTATTTTGGAAAGGCTTCTACCATACCCGGTGAGCCCAGCCTAGACAGACCCATATTCATGCTCCCATCTGGTTTTCTCTCCTGAGCTCCTCAATGAATTTTGCATCCATCATCCAAATCTATATCCATCATCCATGCATTTCTTACAGGTCCTGCAGGTCTGGCCTGACAAGCATGCACAGCATGTCTTCTTGTACTTTGTGAGCTTAAGTCCTCCTGTTCCTGCACTTACACAGCCTACGAGTCACCTGAAATATCTCTGTGAAGCTTGTCGCCTGACAACAAGTGAAATGCAGTTGCTACAACCGGGTGGAACACACGCTGTGACCGTGTGATCAGGCGGGCAGGAGCGCCTGCAGTACTTTAAGCACGTGGTGGACTTGCCAACGCTCAAGGCCACAGGCATGGCCATTTCATTTGCCGGTTTCACCTCGGGCGAGCTGTGGATAGCGCTCGTGACGTTCCTGTACGTGGACTTCCTGGACACCACTGGCACGCTCTTTTCCATGGCAAACTTCATCAACAACTACGTGCCCGGTATGTCTCTACACCGCACAGTCACTTTTCAGTGCATGCCAGCCGCCACCATAAAGTGTGCAACTAGATTGGTGATAGGATGGAAGGCTGGCTTCCAGGTTCATGTTGGGGAATGCAGCTGCAATTGCTCCATGCCCCTGACTGCTTCAGCAATGATGGCCTGCGGCAACCCATACTGTATATTGCAAATGAATCCGCACTGGTGTGAAGGACGTATTCCTCAGCGCGCAAGGCACTTCTCCTTGCTGCAGGGCTTCAAAGCCCAGGCTCTCACCATCCCGAAGAAATTGTTCAGCCCTTTTCAAAGCCCCATCCGTCTCTTTAGTGCGCGTTCAAGACGCCCGGTGTGCAAGCACAGGGAAGACATTGAGCAGTAGATGTACGGCTGATGTAAGAAAGAATTAAGGGAGACTGCAGTCACAGGCATGCTTTGCTGGCGCAGGCTTTGTGAACGAGAAGAAGGAGTTCCCGAGGCAGATGATGGCCTTCTGCATGGACGGCATCGGCTCCATCATCGGTAGTCTCATGGGCACATCGCCCATTGCGGCCTTCATCGAGTCGGCCTCCGGCATCCGCGAAGGCGGCCGCACCGGCCTCACCGCCGTCTGTGTCTCCGCCTGGTTCTTCGTCGCGCTCTTCTTCACGCCTGTGCTCTGTGCGCCCCCCTTATCCCTCCCTCTACTGTGACTTTTATCCTGAATAGCGCTCAATTTCTTGGTGTCCTTGTATGTTGCTGTGGAAGGGTACACCAAAACATCTAGGAGAGCATGTCTTGGGTGACTTTTTCGGCGGCCTCACCGCCGTCTGCGTTGCAGCCTGGTTCTTCGTCGCTCTCTTCTTCACTCCCGTGCTCTGTTGCGCCTCAGCACTGGCTGCCCTATTTTTTCCGTGCAAGCAGGCTGCATGTAGCTGTAAGCGGCGCATGGCGTAGCAAGAGAAGCCTGAGCATGTGTGCGTCTTCTGACCTGAAGGGTCCCTATATTTTAAAGGATCTTAACCGCGCATCCTGGGTCGTGCTGCGGTCTTCTTCACGCCCGTGCTTTCTTCGCCCCGCTGCCCGCTTGGTTTCATCAAGCAGACCTCTCTGCCATCACTCTGTGATCTGGCCCTTGGCTGGAAGTACGAGGTGCACCTAGGAGACAAGGTTAAAAGAGGTCACTATGAGCTGGACGGCAAATTTGACTGCATAACATCTGTAGAATAACAGCCAGCTGACCGCCAGCTAAAAAGGGGCCTTCCCTGATGAATTCCCCAGGCCCTTTGATGCATGTTTTTCCTGTTGACAGCCAGCATGCCCCGGCAAGCAGCCGCACACCAGCACCTTAGTAATGAGAAAGTAACAGGTGCAAAGAGGGGTGCCCACACAGATCATGTCACGGTCAGCTGACGAGCAGGCCATCATGGGTGTTTATGAACCGTTCAAATTCAATTGCGCGCAGCGAACGTGCCGCCGTACGCGATCGGCCCGGCGCTGATAACGGTGGGGGCGCTGATGATGATGAACGTGGTGCGCATCCGCTGGGAGCAGTCTGCGGAGGCGTTGCCCGCCTTCATCACCATCATATTAATGCCCCTCACCTACTCCATTGCCTACGGTGCGTCCACCCTTTCCCACCTGGTAAATAAAAGTAATTCTGCCTTTTCCGCATCCCTGCTACGCATGCTGTCTAGAGTGCCCCATCTAAGGTCATCTGCTTAACAATGACGAGAGGAGTACATAGCAGGGAAGTTTTATGGAAACATATACAATTACCCCTGTATATAGTGGCGTCTGGGAAGTCTATAGTCTGTGCTAATGTGTCAAGTATAAATCCCCCTTGATGTCAGCACAAGACGATGACAAGTATGAGGCATACTTGTCATCGTCTCGAGCAGATGCGCTCACAACCCCCAGTGCAGTCCGGCAATATTGCCCCTGGCCTGTTAAAGGGAGCTGGCATGTGTGGGCAGAAACTTTGGGGCATGTCCTGTTGAGGGTGTGACAAGCATGCTGCCAAGCATCAAAGTCTTGTGCATGCACTTGGGCACCTGTGCACACAATAAAGTTCACATGACTCTAATTGATCAGAAGGATTTGCAACTCTACAGTGCCATTGACAGCATCATTTCTTCTGTTGCTTCCAGGCATCATCGGCGGGCTGCTGGCGTACATGATTATACACAGCGCGAACTGGATCATCGACAAGGTCAGCGAGTTCGGCCACTGGACTATGACTGGCACTGACACGGACGTCCCTGTCATTGTGGACCGTTCCTTCATAGGCCGAGTCGCATCCAATACCGGCACTGCCGGCCTGGTGCGCAGCCCCGCTGACATTGTGAACTTTCTATGAGAGTCTGCAATTCGTCGTGCGGCGCCCTTTTCTGGGCAGTTGCCGCACCGGCACTGTAGAGATACTTTAAAGTTTGCAAAAAGTGCTTGTTGGGGCAGTCATGGTTTGAGAAGCTGTCATTAGGCAATGTACAATCTGGGCAATGCAGCGTTGGTGACTCATCTCTCTTACCTGATTTGTTGCAGGGGGGGCGGCCCTCGGCCAGCAACGTGGTGAGAGCGATGGCGTCTGCCGCGCGCAAGGGTACCACCGCGGCTGTGGGCACCTCTGACCACACTCCTGTGCGCTCTTGATATCAAACAAATTATAGCTGCAGCTGTTTGCAAGCGTTATGTCTTGCATTGAGCAAAGAAGCATTTTTGGGCGTTGAGTTTGCTGCTCTAGAAAGGTCAAGGACTTTGCTTGTTATTAACGGTTTATGTGGAGCTGCAATGTGCCTTGCAAGGACCAGGACCTACCGAGTATCACCATGTCTTGACTTGATGTGTGCCCTGGAGCATGCTGCGACATCCTCTGTAATCTCTAGAAGGCCAAAAGAAAGGCAGACTTCGTTAACATGTGGGCGCTGCGCAGGAGGCAACGCCGCCGGTGTCGAGGAAGCCTTCGGTACAGGACACAAAAGATCTGGAGCTCAGCGGCAGCGGCCGCCCGCCGCGCAGCCCGCTCAACGGCCCAGATCGCGTCTGATCAGGCGGCCTCGGAGGAGGGATCGCCCCCAGCCGGGCGCGGGCGCGTTGCCTTAACTAGCTCATCGCCCGATTTGCCACACCGCCTGAGTTATCACATCGCTCGATTTGGCGTGTCGCTTCAATTAACGCGTCGCCCAATTTGGCAGGTTGCCTGAGTTGGCGCGTTGCCTCTTCTGGCGTATCACTGAATCTGGGATTGTTCCGCCGGGGCGTTGTCCTCTCTGGGGAAAGGCGTGAACAGGGGTTCATCCAAGGAAGGAACAGTTTTCCTCTTGTGACCTGCCAGGCAGTTGCAGAGGGCTGATACAGAGGGGGTCTTGCCAGAATGTGTATTCCTCCGGTCATTATCCTCTGGTGGAGAATGACGCCCAGCAGATATGGGAGCCTGAAGGAAAGGGATCAGTGGGAGGCTGGACAGCAGCTTCCATTGTGGTGCTCAGTTTGCAAGGCAGCAGTCTCGATTCTGCAGCCCTTGCGAACCCACTTGCAGCAGTTTCACCCAACGAGAGGGGTGACAGAATGATGGCAATCTCCTGGGATAGGGCAGTTGAGAAGCAAACTTGCTTTGACTTACAGCATGTGCGCCAGCCTTTCCACCCTCTTGTGCTTGGAGCACAAGCAAGGGGACCCTTGAAAGCTTAATAGTTGGTCATGACATCTGCTATCCGTGTCATTGTATAAAACTATTAAACTGTTGTACAGAACGCATGCCCCAGAATATTGACTACCATTTGAGCATCAACGCTCAAGGTCAGTGCAGACTTGAAGTATGCCACATAGATTTGAGTTGCGACCCTTAATTTTAGACTATTCTTGCACGTGCCAATTGAAAACTACGGCTGGGGACCTTTAGTGTCTGCCATGCCCCATGATGCCGCAGTCCTGTGCCCCTTGATAGGGCCCATGTATTTAATGTCTAGATGGGCAAGGATGGACCTAGTTGTAATCATTATATGTAATGATTACATACTTATAAGATCGAATTCATTGTGCATGCACAGCAGCTAGTAATCCGTGTGTTTCCACTTAGAGCAAAGAAATGTGACATGATTTTTGTGGGATTGCTTGAGCAGACCGAGCCTCGTCTGTCGTCGTCGGTCACCGATGCAAGCCTTCCATGCATGTGCTGCCAAAATATTTTCATCCCCCCGGCCAATGAGTCATCATCGTTGCAGCACAGCACATGCAGAAGCCACGAGCACGCAGTGAGTCTTTGCTCATAAGATTGGTGCTTGGGTGTATTGGTAATTGCAGGTGCCCCCTAAGAGCTGCACTTTCTCTAAAGCGCATCAGTGACTGCATGCAATAGGGCTGCAGAAAGTTTTGCATGGCGTGGTATAGCTCTACGTAGTAGTACTACTACTATACTACTATCATAGTATTATACTACTATTAGTATATAAACTAGCTGCCGCAACGGCGGCGCGGCCACTGCTGCGCGCGCGCGCACGGCCAGACGCCACGGCTCTAGAGATCTACGCCGTCGCGACCGCAACTGTGTGCGCTGATCAGCTTGGCTGCATGAGTACGAAAAATCGCAGGTCAGTTCAGCAAGCTCCTGCCGTATGCTCTACAAGTTTAAACAAAGTTGTTTGTCAGGTTCTTGAGCTTTCAGTGGTGTCTAGGTTATTTTGATTTTTTTTTCTGAATTTTACCCTACTGCACAAGTTGCGACGTGGATCGACAACTCGCTTTCGACATTGCAACGATCAGGCCATATTTCTTGTATTTGTGGTGTCTCTGCGTAACTGCAGAACATTACAAGCTCGGTTCTTCCACTCTTGTGTAACGGGCTAGAGTGGATTATCAGTTGAACCAACAACCTTGCAGGAATCCTCTGGTCTTTTATAATTCAGGTAAGCTGCATGTACTTACCTTAGAAATCTGCTCGTGCAATTGCATTGCATGGATCCAATCAGCGTTGTGAGTGCAGTGTCACGGTTTCGCACTTTAATTGTCGTCGATCCCATTGTGAAGCGGTTTAGCGGTAAAGATTCGATGTTTCGTCGATGAATGCAGTGAAAATAAATAAATCTGACATTAATATTGTTAGCTGACTTCAAGACAGATTCCCCAAAAGCTGTGGTGATAAGGGACTATTCTGCAGGTCGATGGAGAAGATTTATGTTCAAGCTCATGAAGAAGCTCTCGAAAAGAGAGACATTGACAATTTTGTATCATTTACTGCAATTTCGGTCTCCGCGGGTCGCTTAGCGGAAGGAATGCGTGAGCATCCGCTGTTCAGGGACCCTCTCATCGCTGAAATGCTGGGAAGATCGGAAGGTACACTTCATGGCTACCGTACTCTACAAAATATCCTTAATGTGTGCAGAAAACTACGTTGTCGATGCGTTTTGGTTCTTCTAATGGTGAATTAGCGCTCTGGGTCTGCCTGCTCCCACGTTAAATCCAATCTTGATCTCGCGTTTTGGTGCAGCCATCCAGGCAGCTGCAAAGCATTTCAGGGAACTTGTATTGAAGCAGGAGGAGGAAAATCCAGGCACACATGTCGTCAACATGGTGGTGCAGCGCACAAATTACCTGGATGACAAGCTGATGGGGGCTCTGGCTGCAATGCCAGTCAATGATGCTGCTCCAGTGAAGCGACAGGTTGGTCACTGAAGTCATTCATGTCATGCATGTCATCCAAAATCACTGCAAAGCTCGAAGGGCCCCCCATCACTGTATTCATGAACAGTCCTAAAGGCAAGCTTGAGCGCTGTTCGCTCATAACTCCACCTGCATGCAAGCATTGCATTCTGCTAGATAGGGCGTGTCATGCTTGATTGCAAGCTGGCCATTTGCACCGCCTGGCCGGGTGATGGAGATATGCTTCACTTAGCCAGGCAGCGGAAGAAGCACGAAGCAGACCCATTAGGGAGGACGCTGTCCCCCTAAAGGAATCCGCTTGAGCAATCCAAAAGTACACTGACAACAAATTTACAGCATAGTGTGTTGAGACACCTTCTGTTCACCACAGGTTGTGCTGCTTGGTTCTGGGCTCGACACAAAGGCGTGGCGGCTGGATTTCCCGAGCGGCACAGCCATATTCGAGGTGGACCAGAGGGACATGTCAGGCTTCAAGCATCGGCGGCTGGAAGCCATCAAGGCTCAGACGGATGCAGCGTTAGATCCTGCCAAATTTACACACCCCCTGAAAGCTGCCAGCTGGACGTCGGTGGCCACCGATCTGATGCACCCCGAGTGGGTGGCTGATCTGGAGGACCAGGGATTTGAGAAGGGTGCGTCGCATCTTTATTTGGCTCCAAAATGCAGCTTGCTGCCCAGATCACAATAAAGAGCTTATTTTCATCTCTGGATTGAGCATCAGAGCTCTACACGTAACTCTCCTGACATTTTGATCCCAGGAGCCATTTTCCAGCTAGACAGAAGACATATCCTTGGACCGGAGTCAATCTTTTTTGGAAGCTGAAGCTGCCCAACTGTACGCTCATTATTGCATGCTCTATAAGGCGATTGTTTGTGCTTGCTGGCAGGGCTGCCAACAGCGTATGTTGCAGAAGGACTGCTGTACTATCTGAGCCCAAATGCAGTTAAGAGTCTGCTGGCCACCTTGTCCGAGATCTCAGGGCCAGGTAAGCCCCCTCCTAATCTAAATTTAAAAATTGAATTGATGCTCACGTGTGTAAAGCAAGGAAGTTTATTGCATGCTTGTCATCAATGTGGTAAAAATTGCTTGTAGTTGTGGTGGCACTGAGTCATATCTGCCCTGCGTTGCCCTTCATAATATCATCAACGAATCTATCCTTGTCCAGAATGCTTATTTCTGATGAAAACAAAAAGAACAAAAAACAAAACAATATTTACATGTTGGTGGTGTCCTTTCTGCTGCAGGCAGCGCGCTGCTGTTCAGCTGCATCAACGAGGGATTTTACAGCGGTGCCAAATCAGACCTGTCCAAGGCTGGCACAGATGGCATGTGGGCAACCACCCTGAAATTCACCGAAGCGTTCCAGTTCGGCATTCCAGACGACGTGGCCGGTTTTCTGAGGCCCCTGGGCTGGGACGCCTCTGCAGACGGGGCTGTAAAGGATGTCAGAAATGTGTACCAGGTACGCTGTCTTTTCTGAGGCTGCAGGCAGATCAGTAATTTCCATTCCAGCTCTGGAATAAGATTGACTTGTTCATGGAGATGCCATAAGGAAGTGGGTTGTCAAGGTAGAGCCATTCAAGCAAGTGCACTTTGTTGCATGCCTACAAATTTCTTCGTCAGCAGCCTTGCAGGGTGATGGAATCAAGTGAGCAAATCCGTGAAGGACAGAGTCACCGCTGTGAGCACTGGCAAGAGGGATCGCACCTGGTCTCTGTCCTGCACTGGCTTGCTCTGAGTGCAAGCTGGCCGCCGCTGATCAGGGAGGGATAACACAGACAACACTGCTGTCACAGCAGGCCTTGCATCTGTAATGAGATACCGAGTGAGAGGACTCTTGCTTGCCTGCAGGCCTACGGCGTCCAGGAGTTCCTGCCACCCAAGGGCTTGGGCTTCGACAAGAATAGGGAAGAGAATGAGAAAATGTTTGGGCCAAAGGTCTACTATCTGGTCAATGCGCGCCTCTCGCCTTGAGATTGGCCTCTGGGCTATTGAAGCATGCTTCTTTTGGCACGAGAGACCGAGTCTGTGATATTCTTTACCAGAGCAGATGTCCTTTGCTGAGGACTTATTTGCCATTGAGAGAAGGTTATGATCATTGTGTATGTTCTGAGCTCTTTAGGTGAGGAGCTGTCATGACATGATATCTAGAATTGACAGCTGATATGATCATAGTGAGCGAGTGTGCTTCTTAGCGCAATTGTGTGGCTAGAGGAGCCCCCGGGTGCTTTGTGTGATCATGAAGAAAGATGGGATTATTTGTGTGGCTAGAGCGCTACTGCACAGTTTGCTGCTTTGCTGTGCCAAATTTGACTGCATGGTGATTTGCGCCATCGTGGGAAAGTGATGTATATTGATGCTCGCATGCTAGCAGTGTTGGGAAGATTTTTGCATGCAGCGCCAGCGCTGATAGGGCATGCGCATTTGCGAATTCTTTGCTGTAGATTATTTGTGTACTAGCATTTTGGTATTTGATTTCTTCTCAATTTATGACCTTGATGGCGGTGCATGCGCATCCAAGTGGGGTGAGACACTGTCATGGCATCCTGGGAACCCGGAGCTCCTCCGAGGAGAGTCTCTGTTCATTAACGGGGGATTATTGTATTAAATTGTATTAACTAATTCTTTCATATAGAATGACGAGTCTTCAGATCTTGTAATGACAAAGTGCAACCTTCTGTTGGATTCTAAGTGCCTTTATAGTGGGACTATTACTGTGTACTCCCTGGATAGGATACGCTCCTTGGATTATGAAAATGGGAAGAGCAGCTTTAGTTGAACATTCGTTGAAAAATTTTAACTTAAATGAAATTTGCTGCGTTTGCGAGTCCTACGAGGCCATTGACGACTGTGACATCACAAAATTGCACACAATTTGTGAGCACGCACGAATAACATTGTCCAGCTAAGAGCAAGTGGTTCCTAACGGTGGACCAATCTGGCCTCAGTTGTCTGTGATGTCGTGGGCAGATAGCATTGTTGTGTCTGTGAGCGGGTTGTCTCGCCGTGAGAGGGACGTCGTCAGCAATATCGTGGAACAGGCAGGAGGGAGGTATGTTTTGCCACTTCGATGTCCCATCCAGCTGATAGCCTTGATATTCAGCTCGTGCATGATGAAAAGTGTCACGTAAATGGGTACCGTAAGCATTTTTCCACAAGTCAATGCTGCTTGCACAGGTACACACCAAGCCTCAGCAGGCGTTGCACGCACCTGGTGGTGTCCCATGATGCTGACGTTGCAAGCTCAAAGAAGCTGGCCCTCGCCCTTCACAACAAGCCAAAGTGGGGCACGCACATCGTCTCCCTAGAATGGATCTCATCATGCTGTCAGAGCAGTGCTCGCCTCCCAGAGACGGAGTTTGCCTTCCCTCTGAGGCAGGAGGATGCCCCAAACCAGCAGTCCTCGACCTGCCACGCAGCTGAGACAGCTTTCAGAAGTGGTCAGCCAGCAGCATATCATGCTAGCTCTCCCTTTGACGCTGCATCAGCGACACCACAGGTGCACCCTCTCCCCTACAAGACATCTTGTTCCCTTGTTGCATCCTTACATCCGGTCAACGGTGCTTGTCGTGACCTAATTCTAAGTTGGAGCGTATCAAAGTTGAATTTTAAGATATTTTGAGGTATCAGAGAAGATACTTTGGTGCAGGCGCCAGCTGGCGGGCGCTCTGCTGCCAGGGTTCGCCTCACCAGACAGCGCTCGAGGCGGCTGTCGCGATTCGCCCCGGGGCCGGCCACGCATGCGCAGGAGAACGAGGCGCTGCTGCAGCACCGGCGAGAAGAACCCAGCGGCCTGTGCAAACGTGGCACCCCCAAAGCCGCACAGAAGGGCCGGGCCCGCAGCGGCTACACCGCTGACACTGACTGCCTCACTGTCGAGGTAAGAGGCCTTTACATAAAAGCCTCTTCCGGTTTCGATTCAGAAGGTCCCCTGACTGCTTGCACCTGCCTGCCAATTACAGTGCATAGATGCAAGCCAGTACGTGGATATGGAGGCGTGTCGAGGTGTACAGAGACCTGCACAATTGTGCGCAAAGCTTATGTCAAGGTTGTGTGCCATGCAGGCATCAGGACCCGCGTTCGCAAGGCCGCGAGGTACGGCGACCCGCATTCACCACCCGGCGCAGCAGCCGCTGCAGGAGCTGCCAGCGCCGGAGCTGCACCAAATGTCTGAAATGGCTGGTCGCCGGCCAGAAACACAAGCTTCACCCGTAACAGTGCAGTGTCAGCAAGAGCCGCGCATCAACGTGAACTGGCACACCATGCAACCAATGCAGAAGCTGCCGGCGTCGCAACTGCACCTGCACTCTGGGAGCGCCGGCGTCACGGCCGCCCGGCTAACAGAAGCACAGCAGTTTCCAGAGCTGCGGAACAGTGCGAAATGGCAGAGCAAGCAGCAGCAGCAGCAGCAGCAGCAGCAGCAGCAGCAGAAGCACCAGCCAGTCAGCAGCCTTTGCAGGCAGGCAGAAGGGTGGAAGCAGGGTGCGGCTGGGGCCATTTGCTCAGGTGGATCAGCAGGGCAGGCAGAAGGGTGGATAAAGGGTGCGGCCGGGACAAGCGTCGACAGCCTAGCGAGCGCTCTGCTGGCTCTACGACACAGCAGCAGCGCGAGAGGCGCGGCTTCCGCGCCGCAGGTATCTGCCACGGCAGCTTCCGGCGCGAGAGCAAGTACCATGGTAGCTTCCAGCCCTGCGGAAGCTGCTGGCAAAGGGCGCCCGCCTGTTTCAAACAACGCGCCACGCGGCGCAGCAACTTGCGAGAAGCTGCCTGCTGCGTGTAGCTCTGGTATTGCCCCCGGCTGCAGCAGAGATGACCGGTACACGAAGATAACAGAGGCGAGGATCGGGGCGGAGTCAGAGGCGTGCCAGCAGAAGCGCGCAGCGCACGAGGCTGCGGCAGAGCCACGTCAGCAGCACATATCAGAGCACCCGCAGCAGGAGGTTAATAAGAGGGAAGAGTGCGTGCAGCAGCAAGAGGCAGCGGAGCCTGTCAGGGGAGTGTTTGATGGCATGCGCGTCATGCTCGACCCCGACCTGGACAAGGCTGAAACCAATCGGTGCGCGTTGCGAAGATCTCACATTCGCAGAAGATCTGCAAATGAAGACCACTTCTCCTCTACATGCCCCGCACGTTTGTCGGGCACCGATTGGACGAAGACAAGAGGCCATGACGAATTTTAAATTGTGTTCCTCTGGTTATTGGTAACCAGATTACCTCTAGATGGGGCGCCCTATCACAGCGTGCATAGCATGGATGCGCAAAAGACAGGCGTGGCTCTGCCAAATGAGAATGTGGGTCAGGTGATTTCAGTAATTGCCCAAGAAGCATGCATGCATGCAGGGTCCGGGAAGCAATAATGTCAGGCGGAGGGCAGTGCACTGCGGGCGCCTTCCTGGGCGGGTCAACCTCGCATGTGGTCTGCCTCCCGTCCGCCGCCTCAAAGTGGCTTGCCATGGGTGAGTCTGTGAGGCATACTTGCACCATACGGATTCGGCCATTCGGCATACGGTGAACATTCGGTTGTATATTCGGTTTTTTGGGCCAAAATAGGCCGTATTTGGCCATATTCCGTTTAGTTTGATACTGTATGACCGAATGGTGCAACTATGCTTTGAGGACTCACTAAGTCTTGTGCCCTCTCACTATACCACAATCATCCCTAAGAAGACTTCCACTTGTCTTCATCACCTCCAGCTCGTTGCACAGGAACACTTGCCAGCTCTTGCTCAACGATTTCTGTGAGGGGCCTCTTTGGACCTGTGTGGGCCCCTCTCTGGTCTTCAACAGCCTGCGTCAGAAATGCAGGCAAAAATTGCCGCCTGCTGGATTGATCCGGTGACCTTTTGGCTTACAACGCCAACACTCTATCTACTGAGGTAAAAGGGCAAAGGATGGATATTGCTGTGCAGGCGTGCACGTTGTTTCACCCGCATGGGTGCTGCAATCCGCCAGGTCTGGGCGGCAGGAGCGCTGCCTGAACATGTCTGCAGACGCCCTGCGCGGCCTGCCAGGCACCTCGGCAGGCACACAAGTGAGTCATCTGATTACTACATCTGCCTGCAAGCTGCATGCTTCAGTTCTCTGAAAGGGTCCTTAGCGCTCCAGTATCCCACGCCTCTTGAAAATGTGCCTGCAGATCTTGCTGCTTTCAACAAAAGAGCAGTTCTTGTGTATTTAGATGAGAAATGAACAGCACGGTAAGGCTTTGAGGCTCGTCAGAAGTGTTGTATCTGCACTATCATCCAAGATGAGCAAAAGGTACATGTTCTGGAGGTGCATGCGTGCGCGAGTGAGTCAGCAGTGACAAGCGCCAGCTCAGCAAACTCGTCTGCCAGCGATGCGCACGCGTGGCAGGCGCTGCTGGATCAGGCTGACCAGCGCGCGTCAGCGATGAGTCACCACCAGACTCCCGCCAACCTGTTGGAGGGCGTTGTCTGGGCCGTCACCGACCCGCCTGAAAAGGCTCGCCTGGAACACCCCAGACAAGAGCCTGGCTGCCATGACCACTGGCAAGGGTACGCTGATTCCTTTTCGTTCACATGGTGTCCTAGGTGCCAGCTTGATTTGCTTCACGTGAAGGAAAACCTGTTGTTTACAAAGCAGGGGTGCAAAGATGAGCCTGGCTTGGGCAGAGATGGGGCCACTGCTTACCCTTGGTACTTTTCTGAACTGCACATGAAATGGCGAAGTAAAGCTCACCATCGTATGCTTGCCACCTTGGGCAAGACTGGCGTCACTGCCGGCCACAGCCATCTTGGTTCTATAGAGTTTCAAGAATCCCACATGCATGGGGGCTTGGCGCTCTGCAGAGTCACCACAGCACATCTAATACCCACTTTCATGCAGGGCAGCTTCATGTGGCTTAATTCACAGAGCATGGCATGCGGTGTGCAGGGAGGAGGATGCTGAGCTCGTCCCTGACAGCGAGGATGAATATGAGGGCGGGCTGCAGCAGAACAGCAGCAGCTCACAAGCTGCAGCGCCGTGCTCGGCTGCCGAGAATTCCTCTGCCAGGTACAGCTTAAGATTTTTTAAATTAGAGCCACTCTTCCCCAAATTCTGCATGTAGCCTTACACATACCAGTATTGGCATGTTGGCAGAAAAAGGTGGCTTACCACAGAAAACCCATATTGGTGGGGCAACTTACATGCCCTTTATTTGCCAGAGACACCGCAGAACACGGCGTTGCATGCAGGGCCCCGGGGATGGAGGTTGCTTTCATGAAGTCCCAGAGACCAGGGGTGACCGTTTTTACCAATTGAGGGAATACCAAACAGAGCAAACAGGTGGTGACAACATGTCAGACCGCTGTGTTGTTCGGTGCATACAGCGGGGGCCGGATGAGTGCGGGGGAGTGGGATCACATAATGGTTATGGCGCCGGCGCTGACGGTGTTATTCCCTGCCGATGCGCTGGGCGCGCTGTGCCACGTCAGCTGCACGCTGCGCTGTCAGCCGCCCGGCCTCAGCCGCCGCCAGCTGCTCGCATTCGTGCACGCGCACTACCAGGCGCGTACCATCGCCTATGTCATCGTGACTAATTGCTGTTATTATTTCCTGATCGGGCTCCAAAGCATTCTGTGGAATTGAGCAAAGGGCAACTTGCTTCAAGCCTTGTAAGGCAATGGCGCCACTGATCATTGCAACTCATGGGCATGGGTGCCAAGTATATCTTTCATGTCGCTACAATTCAGATGGACATGCATGTGACCAAATCAACTCCTGGCAGGTGTTACTAAAAATCGAACACATGTCTGGACCCAGCTGACATGTGAGATGTGACACACTCACGCAGGAGCAGCTGAGTGCAGCCGAGATGACAGAGGCGTTGCAGGGGGGACTGCGGACCACCGCGGAGGTGCGGGGGGCCCTGCTAGCGGGGCGGGGGGTCCGGCGGGGGGACCTGCTGGGCAGCCGGCGCAGCCTGGAGGGCCTCTCGCGCGTGTCCCGCTGTAGGAACGCCACCGTATACGAGCTCGAGCTCAGCTGCTGACTCAGCTTTGGGTGTAAATATTAGCAACCATGACAGATTCAGGGGCTCGTGACCCTGCCTGTTTTAAAGAGCTGACATGCAAAAGTATGTCAGGGAAGTGTGGTCAGGATGAATGAGCATAAAACAGTCAAAGATCATACATATAATGGCAATGATAGCATTTGGGTGTAAAGGGTAAATGGAGCAAGGTGCAGTTATTATCATTACATGTTTGGCATCCACAGATACATGTACAAGAATGCTAGATTGCTTGAAAGCAGTCCCAGCTTCATGCTGGCAGCATATAGTCTTACAGATTGCCTACCAGTGCTGCACAAAACCGAAGACCACCAGTGCTCCAAGCTGTATAGGCCCCAATCAGATACTTGCGCATGCAAGCAATGATTGCTTAGCAATCTATCTTGCCTTCCGGGATCTTCTCTGAGCAATATTTCTGACAAACGGTTATATATTTCCGAAGGTCTTCTCCAGAAAACATGCGCAAAAACGTCTTCGAATCCTATTCTGGCCGGTGACCAGCTGCAGCTGCAAAGGCACCACTGACCTCAAAGAGAGGGTTGCTCTGCGCATCTACAAAGCTGTCATTCCCCCTTGCAAACCCTGGCCCGGCCCCCTCGGTCTCAATACCATGCGCCAGCTCCCCACCGCTCGCGCCCACCACCACACTATTAACTTCGCCCCTTGTATTCAAGTTTGAATTCAACCGCTGCTGCACCGCCTCCTCAGCAGCTTCTGCTGCCTCTGCGCTCCTCAGGGCACCTGCAAAAAATGGGTTTTCTTATCAAGCTCTTCAATAAAGAAAAATGCCCTAGTGAGTCCTCGCAGATCAGGGTTTTTAGTGCTGTCTTGCGCAATCATGCTGATCATAGCACAAGAGCGCCTATGTTCTGTTCAAGAGCTCAAGACCGGTGAGACAGTTCAAAGCACAGGTGCACAAGGGCTGCCACGTAACAATAAGCAGATCTTATGCACAAGTTGCTGGACTTACCTGGATCCTAGATCTCCAGGAACTGGAAAACGTGTAAATATAATAACAATTCATTGGGAAGCAGGGAATTGAAACTGTTGAAGACCTCTGACCTGTGGCCTGCAGCACGTCTTGCTCTGCCACGCTGGGCTGCCGCTGCCACCTCATCGGCCGGCTTGTCCACGGCAGCCGCAACCGCCACCGCCTAGAACTGCCCCTACCCCCTCTCTGCCCGCCTGCACGAGCAAAAATAAGACATTATCATTGATATTACACGCTGTTCCTGCCAGAGGCAAGGTACGTCTGCGGGCAGGCTGCAGGAGAAGGCTGCCACATTTCTACCCTTTGGTGGGCATAAGATGTGGCTCAGTAGAATGGGATATGTGTAGGCAAATGTGTGTTTCGACTGGGTCTGCTGCGTTCCAAACTTCACCAGAAAGCTCCACATTGTCCTCGTGCACAAGGAGCAGCATTTGGGCCGATTTGTTGTTTGCCATGTGGGGCGTTGTGTGAATGACTTGTAAATGAGTGATCTGGTCCCAACAAGACTGTACAACATTTCAAGGGCGCAGCTGAAGCAGCCCCAAAAACTTACTGCATAAGAAAGTCTCATACATGGGTGAATGGTGCTCCTCAAGAAAGTTGTCCTGAGGCCTACCCAGCGGGCTTTGCTGCTGCATGCTGTAGAGCCTGACGAGCAGGCAGCCCACGATGGAGCCACACGCCAGCCCAAACACCACAGCGCTCACTATGATGATCGCGCTCACTAGCTTGCTGAACCCCCAGTTGCTCCCTCCAATCTGGCCTGCATGCCACGTTCACCATTGGTGGACCTCCAACTTGACTGCATTGCCCTTTGGCCAGTTGGTTACAATACTGTAAGCTGCGATCACAGGTAAGATGCCTTTGACAGAAAAGCTAGACGAATGCTCAATTTTTAGCACAGCACACATAATTTTGCCTGGTGAAGTTGGCTTGAGATACTGTGTCGAGAGTTCAGCGCCAAGTTATGCCGCATAGCATGAGCAAAACAAAGTCAGTGCACATGCACCATTATTGCAGCAGTTAACACACCCCTTCATCTAACACGAATCCGCGATGCATCTCATGTCATGTATCATAACCATCAGATGCCTACAAACCATTTTATGACGTGGCCAACAGGGGAGTGACTCACCCGCCTTGACCGGACCGTAGAACGCCGAAAAGCCGCCGCCGAGCTCGCTCCCGTCCGCGACGCTGAAAATCAGCAGCAGAGCGCCCGTGAGCGTGGAGTTGATTTGATACAGGTGGTCTGCGTCACCCGGGCTGCTGGTCAGAGCCAGCGGCAGCTGAAAGCCTGCACCAGCATTACGTCTAGGGTTGCGGGCCTTACGGTTTACGGTGCTGACGGTCTGACGTAAAACACCATAATTTACGGCGGTATTACTGACGGTCGACTTGCCTCAAAACACAAAAGACCCCCGAGATGGCAAAATATAAGGTCAATTGTCATGGTATGAGCAGCAGAGGTCTTGTATCATCCTGCATGCAAGCACCAAGAGGACTGGAAAGCGACAATACAGGTCTTGCTTGAAGCACCTGGTCAGGAAAACATGTGATGATCATGATAACTGCATGCATGCTGAGCTTGATGGTTGCATTTGCAGGAGAGACTTGTGTGGCCTAGAATGTCTTATTGGCCTGTTGACATATTTAAATGTACAAGCACCGCTTTTTTGTCATGCACCAGAATGGATCAAAAAGAGCCACAGAGGTGCTCGCTGGACTCCTTTCTCTGTGAAGACTCAAAATACATTCATGGATTCCTGTTCAGGAGCCTAGTGGCCTATGCATATGGCCTTTCTCTGCACAAATAGGGTGGATCTATGGCTGGAATGGATCTAATTCAAGTTTCAAGTTCAGTTTCAAATTTCAAGGCCGCCGGACCGCGCCTGTGTGCACGGCGAGAAGCCTTGCGGGGTCGGCGGTATCGCCGTCGTAGACAGACAGCGTGTCATTGGCTGCCAGACTGAATTGGGTGAAGGTGAGTCCAATGGGCGCGTAGCCGGGCGCTATCAGCCACTCGCACCGTGTGAACGGCCTGCGCGCACACTACCAACACGGTCAGTAACAACTCAGATGGACATGTTACAGAAATATGCAAAATATATCCCTAGGAAGATCTTGTGGTGGCAGCACTTGCCCCGCATGCCAACCATATGTGTATGGACATGTAGCAAGTAATTGCACAAAGCTGGGATGCTTCTTAAGGCAGCTGCAATGAGCGGTTGCAGCAAAATCGTACCGCCCAAAAGAACAGTGCAAGCAGGTAGAATAAATTTATTGTCTGGTGCATTGAAACCCACCTGTAGCGTTCGCCGGCGGGGGCGCCGTCGGAGACAGTCCCCTGGGCAGTTACGAGGGTGTTGTGCGGCTCACAGTAATTCCCCTGGTCCCACGCCATGGCAAATCCTGACGCCTGATTGGCCTGATCCGACGAGAAAACCACCACTGCTCTGTCCGAGGGAACTGTTATGCTGTGAGGCACCTGTGGCATAGTTGTAATGCAGCTGTTGATGACTGATGCTCGTACAGCAAGTTTATTTGCATTCCAGTGCCACCCAGAAGATGCCAGAGCCTTATTCCTGCAGCACGTCTTGCAGCACGCAAGGGCATGGTTCAAGCCATTGTTGCACCATTCGGTCAGAACTCTTTTTGGGGACCGTATATACGGCCGAATATACGGTCATACGGTATAAAAATATACGGAATACGGTCAAAAACGTCCTATTTTGGCCCAAAACACCGAATATACGACTGAATATCCACCGTATGCCAAATGGCCGAATCCGTATGGTCCAACTATGGTTCAAGCACAGGAATGCTGAGAAGCATGCATGGCAAGCATGGAGTCAATTTCCAACAGTGCCGGTGCAAGACAAGGCTGTGCAGCAGACACATCGCCCGAGCAGAACTCATGCCGTTTTATTACTTCTGCTCAAGAATTGTCTCACATGCCATATTATTGCGAAGCGTGCCTTCTTGGGATTTCTATCAGGGATGCGTAATCCGGCGCATACCAAATGCCGACGACTGCTGATTTTCAGAATACCCACCCTGCGCAATCTTGAGGCATGCAATCGCGAATGCGTGCACAGGTAGTCCGTCCAGAAGAAGTGAGTCACCTCGTGGAAGGCGCCGGACAGCTGCTGCAGAACGTCCTGGAAGCCGTTGCCGTCCAGTCGCAGGATCCAAACGTAGTCATAACGCGCCTCTGTGCTGAACCGCGTTATGTTCAGCCGCACCGGCCTGCGCTGCACACACCAATCTCACCTTTCCTCGGGAATTTTGAGCCGTGGATCATTTCTATCCGTGCCTCTTTGTAGACGGCCTTTCTGTGCCTCTCAGCGTTTTTGTTTGCGTAGTTGTTTTCAACGGGAAGCACTGCTCAGATCATTTGCTCAAGACTGTGCAGTCAATTGAAACGGTAGTGCCGAGCATGCAGTTGCCTTGCATGGCATCACTGACCAAGCACAGTTTTTCCGTTGGGTCATTCAAGACATAACGGGCAATGCATAATAAGTGACAAGTGGGCCGCTTTCTACATAGCCCTAGCAGCTCGAGGAGGGGGATCATCCGCTCGCAGGGATTGCTACATATATCAAAATATGATCTGACCAAGTACAGGTGCACTATATGGTGACCCCTGACGCACTTGTAACCAGGGTCGATAACCCATTGGCAGAAGCTGCCGGGGGCGTAAAGCCCCCCAGGGGGCGCGCCGTCTGTGAAGACCCCCGAGGCTCCAGTCAACCGCTGTGTTCCGTTGCAAAGAGGCACTTCTGCGGCGGCTGCTGGTGGCGGCGGCAGGGCCGACAATGCAGACGCGCATGCCGGGCAGCGCAGCGTGAAGTTTGCTGAGCTGGATGTGGCGCAGATTCGTGTGGGTGCTAATGTGAGTTCTGCATAGCTGACGTTGCATGCTGCCGGTGATGGAGCAGTTGCATTGCTGCCTGCGTTGCAGCAGCTGTCTTTGATGCCTCCATTGAGCTGCTTCAGCACACATGACCAAGCAGAGTCTCCATGTCGTCACAGAAATTTGATCTGGCAGGGGGACTGTCTGTTGAAAATGGTCTAGCTTGTATTAGGAACTGTGAGAGGAAAGCATGCCAAAATTTCAGGATCCAGCAGCACAACGTATATTGCGTGAATGCGAGATGCTCTGAAAGGGATTGTTCACCTGTCTGGCAGAGGATGTGCTGGTCAGCATACAAGGGGCCAACAGCCTGAGTGCTGCCGCCTGCTGACAGGCCAGCTTTGTATAGAAGAGGAAAGTAAGGACGGCCCAGCGAGTTCCAGCACTGGATGTCCACGTCCTGCACAGATTCCTTAAATTTGTGAGAGTGCTGTGCACCTGTGGAGGGATGCCTGCACCCTGTCCCAAATGTTTAGGGCCAATCTGAAGAAGGCTCCCACCTGGCCACTGCTGAGGTAGACTTGAGCAGATCTCACGATTTCTGAACGGAATTCCAGGATTACTAGGACGGCGAGAAAGAGCTTCCGATTTTCCGCGGCTGACATGTGCGCTTGCTGTGCAGGCAGAACTCCTTGGACCACGCTACATCCGGGCATAAGACGGATATTCGATCCTAGATGTTATTTTCACAGGCAATTTGGTAAATAAATTGACCACCCAACAATCGGTCTCTGCCACCAGGGTCACATGCCGCTGTGACCGGTGTCCGTTGGTTACACGTTACAGAAGTCTGCTGACGCAGAAATATATCTTGATCTCACTAAATATATTCATTATTACATTGTAGCACGGTGACATCATGCATTGCATTCGTCCTGAGGCATTTATCCAGAAATAACTCACGGCGTCCACGTTTAGCAGACGGCGTTCCTGGCCTTGCACCCAAACTAGTCTTCCCAGATGCTCCTTATCAGTCACAAAAACGCCAAGATGGCCGAGATTACAGAAGTTTCATGGGAGTAGAATCCCTTCAAAGGTTATCAGTGCACCTATTCGACTGCAAGTGGGACAATGGAGTGTCCTTTATATCTCTGGCTATGGACCGGGTACAGATAGATGGCTTCATGATCGACCACTGCATAAAGCTGTTCAAGCAAGTTGACTGTACGCTCGATCCTGAGTAGGCACAGAAAATGGAAGAATTTGTCAACTATCCCAGGTATGCAATTACGTTTGAACAGTTTAATTCGGCTGTGACAGATTGGCAGTCTAACAAGTGCTTTCCAGGAAATAGTTCTTTAATGTTGCATTGATGCTCTTGTGATAATGATTTAGGACATGTTAATTGTGATACGCAATCTGCCATTGTGGCCCTTTCAGGTCACAGACACCTCACCACACCAGCCTCCCTCCAGAGATATGGCAAGCCATTGCTCGGTACCTAAGCGCTCGAGACTGGGCCAGAGTGGCAGGCGTGTGCAAGACTACCTGGCAGCTTCACCTGCCACAAGTGCGCATCGAGCAGAACGAAATACGCCTGGGTACTCTCTGTAGGGAAGGTGAGCTTGTTGCCAACAGGCATAGACTTCTGCACAGCCTGTGTGAGCTTGCCAAAATTATTCCATCATGTCCTGATGAACTAAATTTTCGCATTGAGCGAGGACAATCTCCACATGCCTTGACAACCTCTGAACCTGCCTTTTGTGAACCCCAGACACTTTTGACGTTAGTGAACCCCCGGATCCTTTTACTCAGATTGTGGCAGCTAGTGCCAGATCCACCCTCTGCCCTCTGCCCTTTGCTGTCTGATATCTGTCCTATGCGTGCAGGCGCTGCATGGCTGCTGAAGAGGGCCCAGCTGGCACGAGAACTCTTGCTGGATCTTCCCGGTGACAGTGCTGAGCTGAAGGCCACCCTCAAAGCTCTCCTTGAGGTCCCTGCTGGCTTCACTAGCCTGAATTCCCTCGCATTTAGGGCTCCTAACAGAACTGAGGGAGCTCAAGAGGCCGTCATCATGGTTGTGTTGTGGCTCGTAGGACATGCCAAGGGGCTGGTATTTCTGAGCATTGATCGAGTGAGCCTGCCGTACCTGCCATCCCTGGCACACATCCGGCACTTGCAATTGGCTGTCTCCGTTGAAAACTTCTGGAGCTTGGCCCCTGTGTTAGCAACGCTTGTAACCCTGCAGACACTCTACCTTGATGGCTCAGAGATGCAGGAGCCAGCTGCGCCCCCGGCTCACTTGGACTTGCAGGCCCTGACTCAGCTGGAGAGTGTGATGCTGGATAGAGTTGTGCCTGCCTCGCTGCTCCTTCCCGAGGGCACTGCCCTGCATGCGATTGCATGTTGCCTTGAGGACGCTCGGGACGCATTGTGGCCTACTGTATTTGGGGCCCTGAAATCATTTGTTCTAGAAACGGGTGAACATATGAAATTGGAAGAGGACATTCCAGGTTGGATGCTGGAGCCTGTCAAGTTGGACAGGCTGGTGCTGTCATCATATAGCTTTGGAGTGGGGTATGATCCTGAAGATGGCTTTAATGATGGACTTATCCGGCTCAGAGGTGCACTTTTGCTGGCAGACGAGTTCTGCCTATATTGCAGTGAAGGCCTCTATGTGGAAGTTCCAAAAGAGCACCAGTGGAGGCTGGCGAACCTAATCTCTGACAACCGATTGTTTGTGCGCCTTAGAGATATTGCCAGGTTTGCATCATGCCCAGCACTTGTCATCAGGTATCGGTCCTTAGAGGGCATTGATTTGAGTAGGCTGGCTTCTTACTTGGCAAAGAGCGGCATAGATTTTGATCTCAACCAGTGGGGAGAGCAGTGTGAATTCAGAGCAGGAAGTGGAGCTGATATCCTGCATGAGTACAACGCAAGATCTTGCAAATGCGGTGCGTGCCGAATTTGTTGCCGACTTGACAACTTCCAACTTGGAGGGGAGAGATTTTGCTCCTGCGCCGACTTTTGGGAGTACAATTGAATGCTTGTTCAGATTCGGAATAAATGCTTTCTGCCATCTATGGCATGCAGTAACTTATAGGCAGCTGATACCCATGGGAGGGCAGAATCTCTAGCATAGATCAAGCAGATGTTCAAGGGGAGGAGTTTCAAAGAGGACTGTAGGAATGAGCGCATCGAGTTGAAGGGCGCATTCCCCGAGCGGACAGACTCTGCCTGAGCTGCTCGCATGGCATTTGGGTGGAAGTGTCAGAAGGGCACGAATGGGCACTTGTCAACATGCTTTCTGACGACCAGCAATATCTCAGCTTCACAATGTTACCAAATTTGCATGCTTTGGCTCAATCATGATGATGGCTGTCTTTGGCTGAGACTTGAAGAGTCCCTGGACAGACCTTCAGGGCGTGGTTCTCTTATCATTTGTGTCTCAATTGACAAAGTGCGCCGTGAAGTTACGCGGAAAACATGGCCCTCAAATTGCGAGAACTAGGTGATTGTTGCATTAAGATGCCCCCAGCCCAGATGTAGAGAGAAGCTGTCAGAATCCAGGCGGCAATTCGAGGGCGATCCTGCCCAGAGCGCCCACACGGAAGTCTTTGAGCATGCGCTGAGCTGCGCGCTCATCCTCCCCTTGACACTTTGCCTCAGCCACCGCCGCAATGTAATCCTCCGCTGCATGCAACAAAACCAGACAGCATTCAAGCTCCCTGGATACGCCTCATCTTAGCGCCTTCAACTAACCACACATTTCCCAGCAATTTTAAATCTGCATCCCCCAAAACCGGCCAATAATTGGGTCCACCTTTTCGTGCTAAATATCCTGCGCATGTGCCAGCGCTATATGGTAGCTATGCCTTACCACTCACAAGGATCCAAGTGGCACAGCAGTAAGCAATGACAAGGTCCTTTCTGCTCGACACTCTTCTTCCAAGGGAGCCATTTCCTACCCTGCAAGAAAGAAAACTACCATGCTGTCAAGGCACTTTGGGCACAAGGGAAGTCCCCATGCACATGCAATGGGGCAGGGTATAAGCACACCGGTCATGTCCTTGGGAACCTCCACATCATAGCACTAAGCCAGCCTGGTTGCACAGTACGAGCCTCCCAGAGATGGACTCAGCCAGAGGGGACCTCAGCAGATGGCAGCTGCCACCAGGCAAACATGCACAAGAGAGACCCGCACCGGTCATGTCCTCAGAGAACTCCACGTCATAGCGCTGGGCGAGCCTGCGGCGGAGGGAACGCGCGGACGGCAGCGCAGTGAGTGTATCCAGCAGGGACGCGGCGATGAGCGAGTCGATGTACGACGCCTCCCCGATGTCGTTGCACACCGCGAGCCGCTGCGCCGCCTGCTGGTCCGTAAAACTGGCGGGGATCACTCCTGCAGGGCGCAGAACAGAGCATGGTGAGGACGGGAATTCAAGATACAGAAAAAGACAGGAACAAAAAGTTAGAGACACAATCATTGTTCACTCTCATCTTCTGCAGTGAGGCCTATATGTAACAACGAATGCAAATTCGAGGTAATATATTTTGCCATTTGATAGTTGGTGCCGTGCTGAATGCCCCACGCAAGGAGTCGCCATTGAAAGGTCAGACAGGGCGCATGGAATGCTTGCAACAAGGCACGACGTGCCGTGCTGACACAAACTGCTGAGAAGGGTGACAAATCTGCAAGCATGCAAGGCTGCAGAGGTCTGGATCAGATCTGGAAGTGCGCACCTGGTGCGTCCAGGAGGTCAAGGTCAGAGCCGAGCCGGTTCCACTTGAGGTCGCGCGTCACTCCCGGCTTGGGGGCGCTCCGGCAGACTCGCCTGATCACCACAGATCTTGACCCCATCAACCTCTTGCATGTCGTAAAGTAGCAGATCTTAAAGTGTTACTTCTTTAAGATGGTCTCCTCTCCACATCTGAGATGGTCTTCAACAGACATCCATCAGTGATATCTTCACCAAGCTCATTGTAATGGAATGGTTTGGCTAGGTGCATGTTTGCGCTATACAAACAGGTCTGACTTGACTGCATGCCTTCATGACAGGATGAGCTGGCACAGGTCAAAATGAGACAACGCGTGCCTATTCAGGAGCCGGTTGATGAGTGCAGACTTGCCGACGTTGGGGAAGCCGATCATGACAGCGCGCACCGGCCGCGGCATCAACCCCCTGTTGCGCCGCTTTGCGTTTATCGCCACACTCGCATCCAGCGCTGCCTTGCGCACCTGGGGCATGAGTGCATCGTCTGTTGCAATGCTCTGGTAAGGCCGAGTGCCTTGGTTGCACGTGGTTGCCTGGAGGCTGAGAAGTGTGCATGCAACATGCATGACTATCACACCTTTTTCCTGTCCTTAAGGACATGGTACATCAAGCAACACCTGGCTACATACATGCATCTTGCTGATATCAGCATTCTGCGGCCGGAAAAGCCAAGCCTTGTAAGCACCTGGGTGCTTGGCGGCTGGTAATGATGCATGCAGCATGCGTGCATCTCGCTGATATCAGCACCATGTCTTCTTGTCAAGCCACTTGTTGTCTTAGAGCATAGCTCTGACATCCTTGAGCAAAGAATTAGCAGTACGGCGCACTCTCGGCACACTGGTCATCACGCGTTATGCCATCTGCCCTGCTACAAGATACAGTACTGCATGCAAGGGTCAAGTAGGGGCTTGCAAACAGACTTGCGAGATCTCTGATATATCACATCTCCAAAAGCAACCCCACCTGCCCGCTGCCGAGCCCAGAGACGCCGTCGGTCCAGAGCACGGGCGTCTTCTGCTGCTTGAAGTGGCGTGTCCATGCAGAGCGGTCGCTCTCGCTGATCATGTCGACCCGGTTCAGCAACAGCAGCCTCGGCTTGGTGCCGCACCATTTCGCTAGCTGGCTGTGGCAGGTGGACATGGGGATCCTGGAACAGCAAAGCACACATTTTGACAATTTCCATTGTAGCCACCCATTGATAGTGTACACGATTTTGCAAAGCAACGCAGGCCAGTTCAGCAAAACGGACTTTTGAGCCATCCGAGAGACGAAAGTGAACTGGCAAGGATATGATGTAAAGATGTGCTTCTGAGAGCCATGCAGGAGTTAGCATGATTGCCATTTCAGAAAGACATGCAGCTCCAACAGCAATGTACCAATGAGATGCAGAAAGGAGAACATGCAGATGGTATGTCTATGGTACCAGGGTGGGATGGAGAAGGTCTGTGAATCACACAGATGTCTTGCACAGGCTCAGGGCGCGGCTACAAGCAGCCTGGTGCGTTTGACTGACGGGGGACGATGATCAGGAAGGCATGTATGCAGTGCACACCTGGCATCCCTCACTTCCAGCACAACATCCACCATCCCCAGCTGCTCCTTCAGCCTCCTCTCTGCCCTGGCAATGTGCCCTGGGTACCACTGGACCAGCCGCCCCTGGCCCTGCAAAGACCACACCCATTACCCTTCACTCCTGGAAAGGGGGCATTGCGTAACCTGCTGAGCCACTGGGAAACCCTGCAGCAACGTTCCTGCCCATGCAAGGATCTAGAGCTGGGATGTCAGTGTGGGACGCAAGGATCTTTGCAGCTAACATGCAAGAAGAGTATTGCAGGAGCCATGTTCACCTCCAAGAGACCTCCAGTTTGCTCTAAGAGCAGGTCGGCGTCCAGCTCAGCTCCTACAAGTGCCTGCAACTGGTGCATAGCAGATGAAGGTCTTTAGGAATCAAGCAAAGCCTATAGCTTTGTGCAGTAGTACAGAAGTACTTTGCGCTTCCAGGTGTTCAGGTGTGCTAAATGCCAAAATTCCGTATCTGCACCTGCAATGTTGGACGTTGTTCCCTTCCTCTACATCCGGTGAAATCGTACGCATTACGAGAGCTGCGCAGCAGTGGGGCTCGTCGAGCAAGTCCAGTTTCTCCAATGGCAAGACTGGCAGGCCTGCTGGAGCAGTAGCAGCAGCCATGCCCCCTTATCCCGATAAGTAACATGAGTAAGCTGAGTACCCTTTAAATATATCTCGCTTACATGCCATAAACTGTTGAGAGACGCTTCTTGCTCACGAAAACAGGGACAGATGAAGGCCCTCGCAGAGAGTAAGAAAGGTGGGCAACGACGGGGCACTAGTGGAGAGCAACACGACAGATCTGCTAGCAACAGCAAATCTCTGCTTTCAATCAGACTAATTGCACACCATATTTGGAATTGCTGTCGCTAGCGAAACTACAAGCTGCAGGAACAACTTACAGCGGGGGAACCGGGGGGACCAGCCGACAGCCCCATGTGGCAATCTGAGATGTTGGTCTCCTTACTAGACTATCTCTCTCAGAAATTGCGCTTTGACGGTTTCAGAACAAGTAAGCACTAGAGTATTAGTGAAACTGCCGTTGGGAACGACAGGACAGGCAGCACCTGTAGCTCGACATGTCCCAGAATTAGAAATAGGTGTTGGAGTCTGCAGAGTAAAGGAGGCAAATCGTCTTGGATAATAGAAATAGCTGGGACATCTCCGATTAGCCGCCGAGAATGTTGAGAGGAGCGGCTTCCAAATTGTTGAGATCTGGTGGAGCTGTGAGGTCCATCCAGGGAGCTGCAAGCACGTCGAATTGCACCAGTACGCAGCGCATCTTAGTGTCAGATAGGCTTGCAGAAAATGCCAGGCATCCATCTTCACCCTGCAGCAGCCATGGCAGCTTGGCAGTCAGGCAAGCTCAAACCTATGTGTGAACTGTTCTCCTGTATACTCACACTCACCTTTCCTACGATTGTACTGCATGAATTATTGTGCATAACCACAATCGACGTCTTGCTATAGACTCATCTGCACAAGCCAAAAAGCAGTGGTTTCACTGTTTAGAAGACCATAAGTGCGAGAGCAGACTGATCTCCGGGAGAAGTCTTGCTGTGATGCTCTCCTGTACAGCTTCGATACAAATATAAGGGTGTTTAATTCAGGAGCAGAGCACACAAGCTTGTTAAGTGTTGAAAACAGCCCTCTGTCGCTGCACAGGTGGTATGCATCGGCCCCGAGCCCAGCAGATGATCAGGAGGAGCAGCGGCAAATAGACAACCCGCGCATAAACCAGCTAGTAGAGGAGATCTGCTCCATGAACCTGCTAGAGGTTTCAGATCTCATAGAAGTGCTGCGTAAGCGCCTGAACATCACTGCTCCCATGGGCGGAGGCTACCCAATGGGTGAGCAACTTCACCTCCCTGCAGCTCCTCTTTGGATTGAGCTGCTTGCCCTGCAGCAACTGCTATTGGCCCACGCATGCTCGCATGTTCTCATTTATAAGATGCACATGGTGAGTTTGGCTTTCTAGGAAGTGCCGCTGTTAGTCAAGCATGCAGCCAAGACTGCTGGAGTATGTAATCCCACAGCAGAACAGATTCCATCAAAGACAGGGTGCAATACATGCAAGGCAGTGCAGAGCGCTAAGATGGGTGTGAGGGTTGCTGTGCGGTTTGAATAGAGTGCATCGACAAGAAAAATATCTGACTGCTGAAATTGCACATGCAGGCATGATGCCAATGGCCGCGGGCCCAGCAGCGCCAGCAGCGGAGGCAGCACCGAAAGAGGAGGAGAAAACAGAGTTTGATGTGAAGCTTACGGGCTTCGATGCCGCGGCAAAGATCAAGGTCATCAAGGAGGTCCGCGCGATGACCAGCCTCGGGCTGAAGGAGGCCAAGGAGCTGGTGCGTTGCGCCTTTTGATCACACTAATTCATCTAGGGAGATTAATGTGTGTCTAGCGAGATTGCCTGCCATTGTCGAAGTGACTTTTTTTATCAGTGATGCTCATTTGCAGAGGTAGCCAGGGTGGTCAATCTGCCATCTGCTGTCTGTCTGATGCTGAGTGAAAGTTGCTGTAGAGAGCACGTGTTCATGTCCAGCAGAGAGTTTTTGAGGCAAGATTCTTGCAACACAAGTTGGGGATGCATGCGTGTGAGGGGGGCAGTGGGGGCCATGCCTGCAGTTGAGGAGCAAAGAAGAGTCTGTGAAGTTCATACTGTTGCACAGGTGGAGAAAGCACCAACAGTGGTGAAGACAGGCCTCAAGAAGGAAGAGGCTGAGGAGCTGCAGAAGAAGCTAGAAGCTGGTAAGCCTCTTCAGGTTGCCATACGCTGCAGCCTGTGTGGTGTTTCTTATCCGGGTGTCCTTCACAGATCAAGGAATATTGAGGTACTTAATGTGGGTGCATTGTTGAGGCATTTCACAGGTGTGCAAAGTGGCGTGAAGCAGACGCAAATATTGCTTTGGTGATGGCTCTAACTGACGATGATGTGGCTGCTCTGCAGTGGGGGCCAAGGTGACTCTGGAGTAGCAGGCATGCGGGGTGCAGTTGCAACTTAGTGATGTGCTGCGTCTTCAAGCATGTCTATAAATGCTTGGCCAGTAGGTGTTCAGCGGACCAGGTCTTGTAACGTTTATGTCTCTTTAGCTAAAGTTAGCTTGCTGCTCTGCTCATATTGCTGCATATGTAACACTGTACAGGATGCGAAGGTTTTAAAAAGGTAAGAGGCAGTTGGCATGCGCATGGCGCATGCAACAATGTCTTGTGTTGATGCCGCATTGTGAGTTGCGCATGCATGCAGAGATTACTACAGGTTCTGGGTGAGATCAGGCTCTTCACAATCATAGAGGGTGCGCAAACGGCCGCATGTGCACAATCAACATTTATGAAGTGTCATCCTCATTCCCCTGGAATAAGCCATGCACCAGTGCGCCAAATCTGGCAACTGGGAGAATTCATTCAAATATTCCTGCTGAGCTGCTTTTTGGCAGAACTTCATCGCTCCCACTGAGTCTCTGAGTCAATCTGCCTATCCCCAACTACTCACATACAGCAAAGTCAGGCAGGAAGCAACTTCGGCGTCCGGATATATTCTCTCTCTTCGAAAGCCCAGCGCTGCAGCGGCTGTGATTACCCGTCTGGAGACGTCGCCTGCGATGTACCAGACCAGGCACCAGGCACGATGCTGAGCTTTCTGCTGCAAGCTGCAGGAGCTGTCGCTTTGAGACGGAGCAGAATTTCGTGCAGCTGGAAAGTTTCAACAATACTGTGCTTTGACCTTCTCCGTTCAATGAAGTTCACTCCTGATGCCAGATTGATGAACGTCCCAATCAACTGAAGGTTAAGGAAGCTGCATTGACGCAGAAAGGTTTCAGACAGAAGCACGTATGTTTTGACTTTCTAGGCTTGCAAACAGTGAGCTTGTAGACAGAGGAACAGCAGCACGTTTAGTGTTGCTTTTGATAAGGACACAATCGTGAAAAGCGATCAAAGCTGACCCAATCACACTCAGCTGATTTGATTGTTTACAACTGAAGAGTAAGACAGGGCTTCAACCCCACTGTGCAGGCCAAGAAGCGGGTCCTGGCAGCTGAGAAAGCCAAGTACAGGCAGTTCCCGTACCTGCCTGAGGAGCTGTGGCTGAACATCTCAGAAAGACTGTCAACCAAGCAATGGACCAAGGCCAGCGGCACATGCAGGTGTGCTCATGAGACATGCATAGCCAATCGGGCATTGGCATGTCAAGCTCTTCATTGAGGTTTTTCCTTAGCTTACAAGTGACCATGCATGGAAATCTAGAGGAAATCTTCTTTCCATTCCAGTCCTGATTCCTAACCATGATCAGCCCATGGCTAGCCCTCCATGCAATTCCATGGAGGGCTAGCCTTCCTGCATGATGACATGCAGCCTGCCTGAGGGACCCTGAGGGGCTTGGCATGCTCAGAAGGGATCATCTTTCTTCGGTCTTTCATGTACGCCGTTGTGTATGCATGCAGCAGAAATAAACACCTCTGAGATGCACGACCCTCACGTACTGGTCTGAGATGATGCTGCCTTCCCGTGCAGGGCCTTCAGAACAGTTCAGCCAGTCCACATCACCCTCAAGAAGCCAGCAGGTTTCGAGGCCGCTATCACCTGGCTGGTCACACACTGGAGCGCAGCAAACACCATGAAACTTGACATGCAAGGGGCTCAGGCTGTCACGGACCCTCTGCAGCTCACCCTGGATGCAGCTAAGCAGAGCAGCGAGAGCCTGAGAGTCACCCAATTGGAGCTGACATTCGTCAACAGAGTTGCCAAGTGGGGCGCGTGGCTCAAGTGGCTGCTGAAGCATGCGCCAGCGCTGCTCTACCTGGACCTGACATCCACATGCAGCCCAGCCTTCCCGCAGATGACTCAACTGCGCCACCTCATCCTGCGCATTGAAGACCCCTGCAGGAACCTGATAAACCCCCTGCAGCAGCTGCCTGCCCTGGAGACCCTGCTGCTGCAGGGGCCCTCGCATGCGAGCTGCCGGCTGCCTGATTTTGACCTGCCGCCAAGCCTGCGCCACGTCTGCCTTGTGGACCTCTTCCCAGCGAGGCTGAAGCTTCAGAATGCTGCGGCCACCATCAGAGTGGAAGGGAGCGTTGAGGCCATCATTGAGGGGCTCCTGTGGCACGTGGTAGAGCATGAGAATGGCAAGCTGGCACGTAGCATCAGGAGTGCAGCCATCACAGCGCAAGGCATGGAAGCAGATCATCCGGAGGAGTGGCACCTGCTGAGACTGTTCCCTGAGATACAGCAGCTAGAGTTCCATACACCGCAGCAGCTGCCCGGCCAAGAAGCCCCTGGATTGTTGGTGCACTCCCTCAGCCACTACCAGTACAACAAGCTCACATTGCTCATTGTCAAGGTGACCACCTCTGACTCCTGTTCATGTGCGCACTCTGCCTGGAATCAATTCCATGACTGTTATTGATGTTCTGGATCTATAGTTGCCAGTGCAGAGGGCTCTCTGGCGTTACCATGGCTCAGAATTTGCCATGCATGCCTGCTTAATATGCACACGTGATGACATATCCTGCTGATCATGGTGTGTACTCTTCCTTTCTTCCCTCCGCCCTGCTTGAAGTCTTCATTCTTTTTTCTCTTGGTCCCGACTGGCGGGAAGCGGTATAAATTGAGCACCGTGCCCACGGCTGATTGGGTCTTGCTTGGATCTGGCGAGTCCAACAAGGGGTAGGATTGTGGCAGCCTTAAAGAGTAGCTTGTCTGCAGGACACACCTTGCCTTTCAAAGGTGTGTACTACTATTACTGATAATAACAATCCTTTTTTATTACTTCATTTCTTGGTCCTTGCTCTACAGGTGGCAGGCGACTTGTGCATCACTATCCCAAACGTTCAGAGCCTGCAGAGGGCGCATCTGCGCTGCGGCGGGTCTCTGTGCCTGGCATTTGACCACGCCAGGGCAAGTGCAAAGACGCTCCTGTCCTTTGAGGTCTTCTATGGCAACCGGCTGAAGCACGGTCCTATGGTGCACTTCAAGGCGTGCCTGGCCGTTTGTGGAAAAATGCTCATGCGCAAGTGGTCCGCCGAAGAGAAGCTCACGCGCATTTGGATGGGCCCGTCAGTGTTCCCAGCCAATTGGGAGCGGCGCTGCTTCTGTGGCTGCTGCTTGGAGTGTCTGAGTACGTGCTGTGGGTTCTGTGCGTCCCGTCTCTCCCCAGAGGAAGTCAGCGGGTGTGACAGCTCTGAGATGTATGAAGATGGCCGAGTTCTGGTCTGACTCTGAGATGTATGAGGATGCGTATTCCGATTCGGAAGATGATGATGGCTCATCCTTGGTCTACGCCAGTGGGAACAAGTCTCTGATTTAATAGAAGCAGCCTGTGTCCAGGCAAGCTTCTACCAGAGCTAGTAGCTCTGCCTGAAAGCAACGCATGGGGTGAAATGAGAAGATGAGAATGCTGGAGAATTTATACGCATTTGCAGAGAGCCCAGAGCCCTGAGTGAAGGTGGTGAATTTCACTGCCTTAAGAGACATACAGAGTTAACATCATAACGTGAGCAGGCGAAAAATATTAGGCAGGTGTGTCACGGCCCTGATTGTATTTGTCCGATGTCAGCGCTATTATGGGCATTTTGGTAGGACAAAGCCAGTTACAGTCTCAACAAGCACACTTTGGGGTCCGCTCAAAAACTCACATGGAAGTGACTGAAAAAGATTTTGGGTCTGATACTATGCGCTAGACAACAGAGTTCCCAGTCAACAAGCACAGTCACCAGAAGGATTCCCCAGGACAGGAGTGGGAGTGTGAAGTTTGTCCCCAAGGATTGTGGTCTGCAACTGTGATATGAACGCCACTCCGAAGCAAGGAAGCAACAATCGCAGTACTGCAATATTATTTCTGGCAGACACCACCAGAAACAGTATCATTTGATTGCGCAGGCGGCAAAGCCGCCCACCAATGAAACTGGCACATGTACATTCGTGATACTTCCAGTGTCAAAAGCATCTGCACAGTCCTGCGGCATCGTGAGAAGTGCCCAAATTACTTTGTCTGCGCCAGCAATGTGAACAGCAGTCTTGTGCGTGATACTTGTCTTTCGCGCAATGCACCCGCAGGGGCTACAGTCCAGAATAACCATCGCTGCTCATCCAGAAAGATTGTTTTGATTTAGACGCTTAACATCAGCTGGGATCTGCTCGCTGCGCGCCCCTCAGCTCGCCGCTAGATCGCCGCTCACCCCTGGTTGTTGTTGTTGTCTGCACAAGAACACATTTGCACATCAGCTTCACGTGGCTTCACTTCAGCTTCTCTGCTGCATGGAAAGTCCCAAAAAGGCATCAAGGGGCGCTAAATGAACTCCCCAAGTCCCGCCAAAAATCAGGTACTTCGGCTCAGAAAGCAGGATAGACACTCTGCAGCCAGGCATTTCCAAAAGGCCAGAAAAGGCCCTGTGAGATGGTGTCATTTTGGCGCTAAGTGCACCCTGCAGATAAAGCCCTTGAAGTAGGGGGCGAGTGGTATTGCATTTCCTAGATGCAGGCACAGGATCAAATTTAAGTTTGTCCAAGCTGAAGCAAGCCAAAAGGCAAAGTGTTCATTGGGACTGGGTCGGAAACACACTGTTGTTGTTTGCGGCATTGGCGTTGTTGTTATTGTTGTTGTTGTCTGAGCACACACACACAAACAGCAATCAGCTCTCGACGCACTGGCGCAGGAATTGATGTCTACTTAAACAGCAGTGCAGATCAGAATATACGGCAAATGCCAAATGCAGGCGCTGCAAATGCCAGAAAGCAGTGTCACTTATAAATGTCACGCAGAAGACAAAACAATCGAGTTGGGATAGCAACACACTGTTATTGTTTGCGCCATTGCCGCCGTTGTTGTTGTTGTTGTCTGCAAAACGCACGCACCACATACACACACCATCAGATCGGCGCTGCAAAAATCCCAAAACGATGTGGTACTGAAGATACCAATATCTAGATGAGTGCAATCCCCTCCTAAACACATGTGACGGGGAGCAGCACCCAAAAAGACAAGGATCCCATCTACAAATTTTCTCCCAGAAATCGCATTGTGCTATAGTGCCACACGAATGGAGAGGGGGCTGTTCCACTTGGGTGGAAATGAGAACGCACTGTTGTTGTTTGCCTCGCCTCCATTGTTGTTGTTGTTGTTGTCTGCACAAAGACACAAAGTCAGTCAGGAAGATTGCCTGAGCATGAAGGTGTGACTGTCAATCGTGCATCATCACGAGCCATGGTACCGCAAACCAATCAATCACACTTCATGCCACAAAGCTTCTGAATCACACAACTAACAGAAGAAGGCATGCAAAATTTTGGACAAACGGCAGGACAGCTGGCAAGGCTAAGCATGTGAGGAGCCGCACTGTTGTTTGCTGCGGCGCCTCCATTGTTGTTGTTGTTGTTGTCTGCAAGAGGAAGAACAACTACGATCAGCATCTTGATTACATATCATTGATTGCAAGGGCCGCTACATTCACCAGGAAAGTGCCTGGTCATTACTCACATTTCTGCTCAAGCAAAAGGGGGAACTGCACAAGCACAGCACAGATGACAAGTATGGACCAGGTTGGGTGAAGCCTTGGCAATGCTCTCAATCTGCCCTCAGCTGAGCAGATCAGATCAATCAGTCCCAAATGTGCTTGCAGTAATGTAGCTCTCAAATCCACCGTGCAAAGGCCACCCTTAGAATCAGGTGGATTTTTCGCCGTGGCCTTTGCACGGTGGATTTGAGAGCTTTCCAGGGCAGGGAGCAACATCAGTTGCAAACAAAAGAGGACAGGTGCTCACTGTTGTTTGCTGCTGCGCCGCCGGCGTTGTTGTTGTTATTGTTGTTGTTCGCAGCAGCGCCACCAGCATTGTTGTTGTTGTTGTTGTCTGCAAAGATTACCGCCAAACATCAGCCCAGAGACTATTACTACACAAAAGGCATCAAGTCAGGGCGGTTCTGTCGGGACAGACATTGCAGATTCACTCAAGAAGGCGAGGCCTGTAAAGGGACGCACTGTTGTTTGCTGCTCCGCCAGCATTGTTGTTGTTGTTATTGTTGTTGTTTGCCGCTCCTCCGGCGTTGTTGTTGTTATTGTTGTCTGTGCAAAGACACGCACACAGTGGTCAGCCAGCTTCGAGCAAGACCATGCAATCTTCAATCATCACACATGAATGAAACTTGCTTGAGGACAGCCAGAAGGACTCAAGACCAATGCAGCGCAACGGTGTTGGAATTATAGATGGGTCAAGCAAGGGGCACGCACTGTTGTTGGCCGCGCCTCCTCCGTTGTTGTTGTTGTTGTCTGCAAAAGCACACAAGATGTAAAAGAGGTGCATTTGTTGCAAATAAACGGGCGTGAAAGACAACAAAAAATACGGCAGCATTGTCTGCAGGAGTGCAAGAAGAGTGCAACACAGGGCCAGCAGACCCCTGAAAAAGCAGCCAGAGACTGTCTGATCGGAAAAAGGGCACGCACTGTTGTTAGCTGCGCCACCGCCGTTGTTGTTGTTGTTGTCTGCACACAGAGACACATTCGTCATTGCAAGCCCAATCTGCATTCACAGTGAACATATGCCGTACAGTCTCTGTTTCAAGTTCCGAGCGGCCATTGGAGACTAGCTAAATCCTGCATCACACTTGGCCGAGGCCTAGCTGCGATTTAGCAAGGTCGATCTGCAGAAAGGTGACAGTGGAAAGTGTAAGGCATAAGGACACACTGTTGTTTGCCGCGCCTCCACCGTTGTTGTTGTTGTTATTGTTGTTGGCTGCTGCTCCACCACCTGCGCAGCCGAGATCAGGTCAGCCACACTTGACACAGAAAAGACCACAGTCCTCCTGAAGGAAGTGCAAGCAACAAAAGCTGATCTGAGTGCTCAACGCTCAGACTGAAACCGTCAGTCCTGAGCATGCAGCCAACTCCAACATTATAAGACTCTTAGATGCCAAGGGGCATATCAAAGAAACAACGAGGGCTTCATAATTGTCATTCCTTCCAACGCAAGGTTTCATTGGCAACACCACGCATGCGTTCATGTTGCATTGTTACGATTTTGCAGAACGCACCGTTGTTGTTGTTATTGTTGTTGTTTGCTGCAGCACCTGCACAAAGCATGCGATGCAGCTGAGATGCGCACGCTTCAAGAATCAGCACCCTAGGATGATTTGAGCCAATGCAGGCGCAGCCATTACTTCACAAGCAAAATAGCACCCTCTCACAAGACTCACCCCACAAGTACGCTACTATATTTTTTGTTCTCCCAAGACACAGGAAAAACCATTTATCGGCCAGCGCATGCATGCAGAGCAAGCAATGTCTGTTGACAGAATTAGGTGAAATTGTCACGCACCGCCGTTGTTGTTGTTGTTGTTGTTGTTGTTGGCTGCCGGTGTCAGGAGCGCGGCTGCGCCAACGTTCCCTCCAGAAACTGTGCGCAAGTCATCTTGACTTGATTAGTCACATGTGCTGCAGCAGATGCCTAGAAATGTGTGCAAGACCTCTTAAACCACACACCATCGGCATGTGACTTAACAGCTGACAACACATGGGAAGGCCTATCAAGCATGCCCCTAAGGTTTTCGATAATATACAGACCCCAAAAAATGCTTTGATACAGATACACCGCCGGGCTACAGTCATCAGACCAAGCCAGGCACATCTGTCCGGTCTTGCCAGTTATACACGCTCTTTGCAACTGTCTGGCCGTGTGACAGGTTTGCTTTGATCCGGGCATGACCAAGCAATCCCCACTAGGACCCTTTACAGTATCAGGCGGAGGGAACGCGCACCGGCGGGGCCGAAGACATTGGGGATGCAGACTTGGGCGCCGTTGCGGAAGGTGTGTCGCGCTCCCTGAGCAAGGGAAGGCCGATTGAGGGATATGACAGCGTTCCTGAAAGCCTCGCCCGCTCCCTGCGCATCCTTCTGCACCCGCGTCTGCCCAGTGGTTGCCAGCGCGCCTGTCAGCCACACACATGACACTGTAATTCAGCATTTCTGTCTTCCTACCTGAATACCTTGGAACTTTGACCCTGGGGATAGACTCGCATAACTAGACGAACAAGGTATTATGGCTGCAAATCAATTGTATTCTCTCCATAATATTGTGAGCGGCAAGCGCTGCTGACGTGGCCGCACAGAAGGTATGCAATTCACTGTGAAAAGGAGAAGTCCCAGGACAGTCTCAGGACAAGTCCCCAAGCAAGGCATGTGCAGAATGCAGCACCACCAGTGCGTGAGGGATCTGCACAATGTGTTCACAGTGTGGTTATCTGTCATCTTGGAAGCCATCCGGCAGCTTGTGGCTCACACACGCAAGGAGCTGCCTCACGAGGGCTGGGATGTGAGTAAGCGCTGTTCAATCTCAGACTCCTTGCATTTTCTGGGGAGCCCTTCGGTTCTTCTGCATGCATTGTGTGTTGCAGAGCTTCCAATCTTTCCTTTCAAGACGTGTGACTAATGCTGCTCACCGTTAACGGAGGGTGTGACTGCGAATCCGCCGCCTGCCGGGATAGAGTTGAACTGCGCAATGGCAATCGCCTCCAGCGATTGGTCAACAGTGTTGGGCACCAGGCGGGAGTTGAGGCCCTGCAGAGAATAAAAACAATGCTTTTAGGGCCAGATTTGGATTTTTTACTCGAGCCAGAGGATGTCAGGGAGCGATAGCTGCATGTGCCGGCTAAAACAGAGCCACAATTTGGGTATCCTTTAAACTTCTGTTCGGCATGAGTTGGGACTGCACTTTCGGCGCAAGGAAAAATGTTGTTGGTGCTAGTCTGATTTGGGGTTTATGCTGTGTCTTGACTTCCTGATTGAGGAAGAGGATAAGGAAGGGGAAAATCTCACCCGGTCCGCGCAGCAGTCGGCACCGTTGATGTCACACAGCGGTGCAGCTGCACAAACACAACCAAACTTTAGTGACATCTCTTTTCTGTGTAAATGATGGAGACAGAAGTGCAATGTGGGTCGTCTCAACAGAGGAGATCCAGTCAAGCTTGTCAGCGCTCACCCAACCATCTCATGGTGCTGAAGGTCGATTTTGGCACCGTCACTGAGAATGGACGGTTCATTTCAGCATGCTTCAGCAAGCTTCCGGGCAAGGGCGGATTTTGAATTTGAAAATCGAATTGGGGTGTTGAGGGGTCAGGAGGGGAATTTACCAACGGCGGCGTTGTTGTTATTGTTGTTGTTGGCCACGACAGCTCCTCGGCCTGCACAAGACCAAAGACCCCAAAGTCAAGGCAGAGCACAATAGCCCCCAGGGCAGATTGAATGCAGTTTAGAAGCAACAGAGGAACAGGGACAAGGATTTTGGCAGAAGACACTCAGCAATGGCACACTCAGATCACTGGCAACTTAGCAAGTGCATGACACACCTGCGTTGTTGTTATTGTTGTTGTTGTTTGCAGCTCCTCCGCCATTGTTGTTATTGTTGTTGTTGTTTGCTGCGCCTCCGCCGTTGTTGTTATTGTTGTTGTCTGAACTCAGAGACACAGTCATCAGTGCATGCTCAAGTCACACCAAGCCACACCAGATACACACAGGTTTGAAAACTCCCAGAATACAGCGGAAAACATAGGCACAAGAAACAGGCTATTTCAAACAGACTAAGCAAAGGCACAGGCAAGCAGCAATCTGCACACGGGCAGCTGCACGAAGTATCAGAGGGTTTAGGATCGCACTGTTGTTTGCTGCAGCGCCGCCGGCATTGTTGTTGTTGTTATTGTTGTTGTTGGCTGCTCCACCACCTGCAGAGCAGTACAGACTTCAGCTGTCAAAAAGGGTGATAAGCAGATGCCTGTATGCCGTCACAACGCGCTGTCACACAACGGCATGCACGCGGGACTGGCAACTCAAGACATGCTCCTCCAGCCAACTTGGCAATCTGAGATCACAACTGGGCATCTGCTCACAAGAAGCTTTTGTGCGCGTGTGCAGAATTGTCTGGCTACAAAATGTAATTTGCAGATGGTGGGCGCTTGATTTTGCAGCAAGGAGATATGCTCCATGGAGTAAAACCACAGAAAAAGAGGTGTGGAATGCAGCAGATGGCAGCCTCACCATTGTTGTTGTTGTTATTGTTGTTGTCGGCTTGCAAGAGGCTGCGTGCACCTGCGCAGCACATGCAGAGGCCTGCTCAGTCCCAGCTACTGAGTCTGCTGGTCGAGTCTCGCATGCATTGGGCACGCAAAGACACTGCTTTGACACGCTCAGGCACATGCGATGCCAAGCCATGTTCAGCATGCCAGTTCTGCAGAGCGATGGCAATGGTAAGTGTTGGGTTTGCGTAGAGTCCTTGGAGACCCAAGGAGAGCCCAGCTTATGGCCTGACAAGCTCGCCCACAGGCTACAAGAGGCCAAAGGGCCTACAGCAGAGGCCAAGCAGGGCTGCACCGGGGCGTACCCATCACGGATCTCTCAGCAAGCATTTTGCGAGAGCCCTGCTGGAAATCGCCAGCAGCGCTGCCAGCGGCTGCGGCCAGCAGGCACGCAGCCAGCAGCACCAACACACTCACACGTGGTGCCATCTCCTCCGTTCAGATCCTTGGCAGTGATAGCAGGATGTGGCTGGTGATCCTGAAGCTTTGCTGTTTGTCCTGCATAGCCACACACAATTTCGCTCATAGCGCTCATTCAAAGGGCACGTTGCGCTCTCTAAGAATGCACCTATTCAACCGCAACCCTGCTGGTGCCCCGGTGGCTGGCACAAGTATGGCTACCTGACAGTGCCATAACTTTACACCGTGACTGCCTACAACCCAGAGGAGGGCTTGCAACAGCGATTTCGCAGGTCGGAATTGACAAGTTGCTGACTGCATTTTATCTGTGGACTTAGGAACGGCTCGCTCTATTCTCTTCAGGGTGCAGCACTGAAAGGCATTGCTTGATCCCAGTCAGCGATCCCTGCCAAAAAAAACCAGGTTTCGCCCACTTCTGGCAGCATCGGACGCTTCAACACCAAATAAATTGTCAGGACGTCGCTTAAAACCCACACGAGCAAATTGTGAGGCTTTGTTGTGCTGGAGGGTTACAGCTTCCGGAAAATGACGGCCTATCTGCCAGTCTTTCTGAGAAAGCAAGTATTGACGGCATCGATCATGCCATCACTCCATATATTTCAAAATTTGTAACCGGCAACGACCACACATTGCCGCACAAACTCTCGAAGGCCTAAGATAAGCCTGAGTGCCGGGGAAGGTTCCGACAAGCTGGCCAGATGAAAGGCCCATCACAAAAGGCTAGCAGAGGCGGGTTGTGAATACGGTTTCGCTAAGAAAACAAAATCACACCTGCTGGTATGCTAAGACCCGAGTCTCCGGGAGGAAATTTGTGCTGACCTGCTGACACTCGGATGGTCGCTGGTATGTGCTGCTCGAATCCCAGGCACTGCGCACCTCCCACCACAGCCTGCAGTAGATGTGTCACACGATGGCGCCTGATAACGAAGGTATGCTGCGAGGTGGCGGGCAAGGAGATAAAGCCCTGCAAGATCCCACTCTCATTTCCACGTGTCGATATCCCGCTGAGGTCAGCTGCTCGGCCAGCTTCCACGGGTTATGGTGTGAGCTCATATTGCCTCATCAAAGGCATCAAGGGCTTCGATCTTGTTTGCTTCCGTGTGATGAATTGGCCTTGAATAGGCCAAGGGTGCCAGGTGTCCTTCTGCTCTGCCAGGGTAGCTTGCAAGGTTGCAAGTGCTCCATTATATTTTACGTACTTGTGTAGTAATGTGTGCATGCCATGGCAGTGCCCGTCAAGCGCATGCATGACTTATAGATGAAATGCACCAGGTTTGACATTAATGCAGGTTTTGGACTTAGAAGGGGACTCCGGAGTTGCTGTCTTCACACACGAGCGACTGGAAAGGCAGCGGCGCAAGCTCACCAACATAGCCTATGTACCTGAGGAAGCTTGAAGGGATACTGAATGGATTATTGCGCATAACTGGACACAAGCATTGCCACAGTGTGCACGCAATAGATTGATCAGGATCATAATTTTGACTAAACAGCGCTGCTAACACCAAGGTGCCAGGGTTACTGAGACAAAATGTTGCTGCAAGTGTTGATAAAAAGCTAAAGAAAGCTACAAAAAGCCCCTACAAGTGAATCCGCGGCACACAGAGGTGCGTGTGCCTCTTACAACTTCAAACCTGCAGATTACCCCGTTACTTGACTGTACCTTATCCATCCTTCCAAAATTGTTCTTGTCTCACAAGAAAGGATCGCGATGTCACAATGCACTCAGGAACCCAAAGAAGCATAATTGTTCTTTCTTTTCCCACAATTTCACCCTGGCCCACAATATCTTACTGGCTTCAAAGGTGGGTCTGCATACCATGCACAAACGACCCAAATGCATCAATTCTCCAGCAGCAGTAGGCCACTCAGCATTTGCCACTGTCCCAACTTCACTCTGCATCGCATATCCACCCCACAAAACATGTACGCTGATTGGCAATCCACCACTGCAGGAAAGTATCATTCAATATTCCAACCTTGAAGCTGCCACCGCAAATGTTCCCAGGCACCCAAGGCCCTTTTCTGCACACTCACAAGGCTCCAGTCACACTATCACCACCCAAAACATGTCCATTGTCCAGCAAACTCCAGGCCAAAATCCCAAGAGCCACCCTTTTCTTACCGGCTGCCTCCTCTATTGCGATACAATTTCATTCAGAGCTGGAGCCGAGCATCCAGCCGCGCATCGCAGACAACCATGCACCATCGCCCAATGCTCCAGTGTCATCCGGAAAACCCTATACCGAAACACCAAGAGCCGCACCAAGAGCCGCCATTCAATGAGCTGCCTCCTCGAGGTAGGTGAAAGCTTAAATTCACATGGCTGCCTCCTTGATGGCGATGGGCGAGTGCTTGGAGAGCAGCAGCCAGGCATCGAGCAGAGCATTGCAGATGACTAAGAGCACCATGCCTGCCCAGACCCCTGGGAGGCCCCAGCCCTGCGAGCCCACAAGGGAGAAGAAGCCGAGTGCCACCGCGGCCGACAGCACCGTGCGGCCCCCCACCCAAGTGATCTGGCTCGCTCCCAGAACTGTCCCCTCCAGTGAAAGCGCACATGGCGCCAGCGGCTGCACAAAAATTGCACAGAGAATGTGAGCATCTAACGTGGCGGGTCCTGTTACTGTTTATATTAGTTTGATTGCATCAGTCATGGCAGTTGTATCCAATATGAGTAGAGAGCATGATGCCCCAGAAGCGGAAATTTGTGAAATTTTATTCTGCAGACCAGCCATCTTCTGCTGCAGTTCTGCTTTGCCGCCCATCGGGACAATGGGCAGCGCCGTGCAATACAAGGAAGAAAAGAGAGCCTTCCCCAAAAGTCTTTAAGCTGCACCATCCTGACAGCCACAATCGGCAGTGCAGTGGTGGCTGCGGTGATGGGGGCATAGTCCGCAAGAAACATAAAGTAAAAAGAGAGCGTTGTAAGCGGGACTTGAGCCGCTCACCATGCTGGCGGCGACAAGCCGGCAGCGCAGCGGCGGTTGCGGCGAGAACGGTGGGGTCCCGGGAAAACAGGGTCGGAAAATAAAAAAGGAAAAGTAATGTTGCAAACGGGACTCGAGCCGCGCACCATGCTGGCGGCGACAACCGGCAGCGCGGTGGCGGCTGCAGCGATGACGGTGGGGTCGGGAGAGAAGAGCTGCGGGAGCACGTTGCGGCCCAGGAAAATGGCGGTGGCAGTCACGCAGCCGACGCTGACACCCATTTGCAGCAGCCGCTTCACATAGCGCTGCGCCTCCGCCTTGTCACCCTGCACGGGCAGTGCTCAGCTGTCAGTAGTCGTCTTACTGCTGTTAGTATCCCCAACTGTTGAGGGGCGCTGATGGATCGAGGTGCTGTTGTGATTGTAAATTGTACTGTCATAAAATCACCAAATACTGCATGGAAATCCAGATTACAGGTGCATATGATTGCCCTGGGTGTTCACAGTATGAATCAGCCTGCATAGGCATCAGATAGACACAGCAGCAGTTGGCGTTCCGGAGGCTGCCAGCACAGTGCTGTACATTGCTGAAATCCCACAGAACGTCAGTTGCAGCTGTGGCTATGCACAGAACATATGTCGAGGACCCCAGCACTGCAATTGCTGAAAAAAACGTTTGTTGTTTCCGCCAGATTTCAGGGGCGGAAAATCATCAGGCGCGCACCTTGCCAAGACAGGTGGCAACCAGGGACTGAGCCACGGTGGAGAAGGTGCCAAAGATGGCCATGGCAAAATCCACAATCTGCTTCACTATCGTGTGCGCTGCCAATGCCACAGGGCCCAAAGCTGCACCAACACACAAACAATCAGATTTGCACCGTACCTCCATTTTTTGCGTTTTTATGTGCGGTTGGGCCTTCATGAAGCGCCAAAATTCTAGTCGCTACCAGGTCAAGACAGTGACTGGGACTGATTTGCACTTTGGCAATGGCAGAGGAAGATCACACATAACTTGTCCTGGACTGTTGTCAAAAGATTGCATGTACAGTGCTGTGAAGGCAGTTCACAAAGTATGTCAACTTGAGCAGCTACGACCCTCCCAATGCGTTCAGATGATGCTATTGAAGCTTCACGCCTCTATCTGATCACCTTGATAGAGCTGCAGCTGTTCAAGGACAAATGAGCTGTCCTTGTATGGCAAGTGACAAGGCACGGGGTCATTAAGGCCGATTCAACAGAGATCATGAGCTGTGCTGTCAAGCACTGCAGCAGGGTAGCCTAATATAACAAATATATCGGGATATGTATCTGTCATCATGCGGATAGCAAAGGTATGGAGGGAATGCGGCGCACCGGTGGCGAGGTTAGTCGCGGTGAGTAGCGCGGTGACTACCGCGGCAATGCAGAAGGCAAAAGGGATTCCAGGTTTTAGAGTGTCCGCCCACTGCTTGGGCGGCGGGAGGCTGCCCATGTCTGCAGGCACCAGCAAGTCTTTGCGCGCCATCATGTAGAGCATCACTGCTGCTCCTGTGTACTGTGCTGCTGTCGCTGCAGTCGCCGCACCGGCCTGTTGAACCAAAACAAGCAGTGAATACGCATCCATGGATTAGGGCTCACTTGATGTGAGGCTCCACAAGGTAATGAGACAAGACACAAAACAGAATCTTATGGCCACCAAGATGAATTCATGCAGCCTGTGCCGATCTCTGCACATTATCTGAGATATGTGACTCGCTTCCAGCAGGAGGTTGCTGCACCAGAAGGTGCACTACTCCAAACTCACAACTGGTAAGCACTTCTACTTGAAAACTTGAGGACGAACTGTATCTAATAAACACGTCTTCTGAGCCGCCTGTCAAACTGTGCATTGGGGTGTGATAATAGGGGCGCACCACGCCCACGCCAAGAGCCAACACAAGCACGAGATCCAGAGACAAGTTGACGAAGTTCTGCGCAACACCCGCAGCCAGCGGCGTCCTGTGTCAACACCACACAGCTGCTGCTTAGATTTTTGCTCCCCTGAGATTATCCCTAAACACTTCATCCACCCCAGCATGTGACCCCAGGTATCACAGAGAATCTCTTATCCAGAAGGAGAGGACACATTGCGCCCTGTCTCCCTGTTCAGTGCGGGGCCCACAAAGCTGCACAAAGACTGCAAAAGGACATGCTACAAGACTAACCACATAAAGGGAAACAAGTGGCGCCCGCAGCGGCCGCTAGGCCAATTGACCCTGATGAGGGTAATGCTGATCACCCTTGCTTTTGCTCATGCTCATCACTCCATCTCTCAGGGGCATTGATTAGATATATTCACCAAGCCTATTGATGACAAAGGCCAATCGCCCTGATGTCGATTGGCCAGTATATTTAACTTTATAAAGTAACACACAAAATATGTAGCGGGGCTCACTTGGTGTCACGCGCGCCGCGGAAGGCGCCGTTGGCAACAAAGAGCAGCAGGGCGGCAGGGCACGCCAGCGAACGGATGCGCAGGTGCCTTACAGCGAGAGCCGCCACCGCCGCCGTCGGGTTGAATCCCCCAATGAGCCTGGGGGCGTTAAACCATAGGAACGCCGACAGGCCCGCGCCGATCGCCCCTGCTATCCACAGATTGTGAATCGTCGCCTTGGACGCCTGCATGCACCCGCGATGAGTTTTGGCATCTTTTCAGAGTCCTATCATCCTTCAGTGCTGGCTTCTTGCGCACGCCTCATGCCCCCCTTTGGGTGACTTGGGTCATCGTTTGACTAGATGGGTTGTTGATTGTTGGAGGAATAGACGGAGAGCTTGCGAGATCATTTAGTGCAGTACACCCTCAAGCAGGGCACATCACAGAATGCAAAGAGCACAGCAGCCACAACTGCAACATTGAAACTGCAGCGCGTGATCGGCAGCAAAAGCACAGGGCACAAAAGAAAGCCCACTGACAAGGCAAGCTTGTTAGCAGTTGCAGCCATTAAGAACACACCTCGCGGCGATTGTTCATCGCAAGCGCGTCGGCGACGCGGGGAGTGGTGACAACGAGCAGGAATGAAAAGAAGACGGTCACGAAAAAGAATACCATGTTGCTCAAGCCAACCGCTCCCAGCTGGTGCATGCCAAGCCGCCCCACAATCACTGCGCGCAGAGTGCATCATGTCAGCAACCTCTCTTGCAGTGTCTAGTGTTCCAACTGGGCAAGAAACAGCTCATTGTCTCCTACAATGCTGCACTGCTCCCGCTGTTCCAGCCAAAGTGACAAGCTCAGCCTGCTGTGGGCATTTCCCTGCTGTTCTGATCATCGGATAGCAGCCTGCTTTGCCTATTGTGTTCTTTTTTCTACTGCTTTCCGCCCACACATGAGTTTAATGAGTTTATAATGTGCCAACACAGGGCAAGGATATTATAACGTGCATGTACCTGGTCTGAAGTGACACCAATACGATCAAGCAGGGAAGAAGTGCCTGGGGCGCATAGGGGAGGCAGCACCTGTGTCAATGAGGGCCATGGCAGGGTCGAGGAACACTGCCAGGGTGGCAGGGATGAGTAAGCGCAGGATCTCTGCATCCAGTCCATCTGGAGCTGGCAGCGCCTCTGCCACTTCTCCCTCATCCGTCTTCTCCAGTGCTTTCAGCTGCGACCTGTGCCGTAGCTGTGCCGAGGTGATCTGCCCAAGGAACTGGCGGCCTGATACAGAAGACACTGCAGCGCCAGCAATCCAAGACAATTCAGATTTGAATTAAGCAATGCAAATGCACGGAGATCAAGTCCTCTGGCAAAGGCCACAAGCAAAGTTGCTTAAAGACAGCCATACAAGAAGACTCTGCAGTGCCAGGAATCCAAGACAAGTCTGATTTAAGCAATGCCGATGCAGACATTGAGATCAAACTATCTGTGGCAAAGCCTACATGCTGAAGTGCGTGAAGACAGGCATACAAGGTGACAGAAGCACGGCACATGCAGTAAAAGAGTTTGATTTGAAGGGCATACCTGTAATGTTGGGGATAGATCTGCTGTTATTGATCACTGCTGGTGATGAGCCTGTGCGTTGGTATTGAAGCTGCATGGTCGGGCAATGCCTGCCGCCAGATGACCTCAGCGGCCTGTGCTGAGGAGGCCTGCTTCTGAGGCTGGAAAGCCTGGCCCCTAAGAGGTGCCCTTGATATGAGCTATGTGTCTGCATCATACTCGTTCAATGAGCCAGGCGCATATATGTGCCCTGTGGCATAGTGGAGGGCAGCTTCTAGGTGTGTCAAGCTAGATTAGATGGCTATCAGGCACGTTCCAAAAGCTGGCGAATACTGTCAGGGAATTCAATGAGATCAATCGAACTCTGCTTAAAAGGCAGAGCCTTTTAGCAGGGCTGAAAGGAGAGAATAAGTCAGACACTACAAATAAAGCAGTGGCAGGTCTGCTGACTGTATAACTTCCTTATCCCTTCCTGCAAAAGCGTCCTGAATGTTCGCTGGATAAGCACCAAACTGTCTAGAGATGTTCAATTCCTCCTTCAGCAGGAACGACTATACCTCTATCGAAGCTTTATCCTTTCCGAGTAAGCTCTTAATTAGCTAATCTAACAAAAGCAGTGCCTCAGGCTTTGCCCCTTCGTTATGAATTCTCACAAATGATGTTCCGAATTTGTTTGACGAGACTTTCAAGCCTATTTCTGGACAGATTGCGTTTCTTCGGGACACCGACTGCCGATTGCTGTCGAGCAGCTTCATCAAGGGTAGCGGTCTGTTCAACGGCGTTCCTCGTTCTGAGTCTAAAATTAGAAGGAAAGCCTTGGAGAGAAGCCGTGTTGCGGGCAGATGTGCGTGCTTACGGGAGCTCGCTTGGACCGATCAACGTAGTTTATAAGTTCTATGAATTCTTGCCAAGGCAAGAGAAGGACGGGGGCAGGCGGAGGCGGAGGTCGGCTTCAGAAACTGTGAGCGATGCCGGACCCACCGAAGCCTGCAAATTCAACAAAGATTAATTAATTTCACAGAACTAAATCTCATACTATCACTGTGTTGCACAGGTACAAGAGGGTGGCCCTCAGCAGTTCTGTCGATGAGAGTCTCTTCGGCTCCAGACGGAAATCGGCCGCAGGGCTCGCCAGAACCTTGTCTGGCGCCCTGCAGGCCGTGCTGCACGAGAAAGTCGTCCTCAAGCAGTGCGTTTCCAAATCGGATTCCTTGTAACTATGTGAAGGAATTGGTCTGCGCCCTGGGAAGTCGTCATTAACCCTTGGTGTTGTGGGAGGAGTGCCGCTTTGTACAGTGTGGCCATGCACAGGAGCGACATTGAGAGGATGCGCAAGCCGGTGCTGACGGCGGCGGAGGTGGCTGCGGCGCGGCGTGACGCGGCTGAGGCCCGGGAGGCCGAGCGCGCGGCCGCGCAGCTGCGCAAGGTGCGCATGCAGCAGGTGTGCCTCAGCTACTCTCACACTTCCAGATATTGGATATGCCCCGGTTAGTGGGGCCCGGTAGAAGGTTCTAAGCAGGCAGACACAAGCGCTTGGACCTTACTCTGATCTGGCAGGTCTATCAAGGGGCAAGACAGGTCCTGCAGCTTGTCTGCAGATAGGTTCCAGATCGTATCTCATTATATACATCGTGGCCCCGGCTGGTGTGTGGCGGTAAAAGAATTTGAGCACCGGCTTGTGATTTATCCGGGCACACAAATGGTCAGGTCTTCCTGGGATCTGGTGAGTCCATCAAAGGATAGGACATCCAGCGACCTTTGTCTACAGCTTCTTTGCAGACGCACCTTGTCAAAGTTACTTCAAATTTTCAACAGATGTTGAATAGCCGGAGAGAATCACTTCAAGATGATTCGGCATGATCCTGAAAATCAGGTTGTCTCTTGAAGTCTGAAGTCTGGGGAGCAGCCCGTGTCTTTTAGGTGCTGACTAGCAGAGCAAGTCCTGCCCGGCGGCTTGTACTGCACCCATATATGAGCATTCGAGCATGAAGTAGGTGGCACGTTTGCTGTGAAATGACCGTGGCAGATATGCGTGCAGATGGAACAGCAAAGGCAGGAGGCAGAGGGACCAAGCGAGGTGGAACGCCTGCGGATGGCTGCCGCTGACGCGGTGCGCGGCAAGGCAGCTGCCGCGAAGCTGGAAGCCACCGACGAAGCCAAGCGCATGAACCAGATGGTCCTCTACAGCAAGTGCATGGCCGTCAGGTGCGCGGCAGCTTCCAAGCCTGTCCGGGACCGTACTTACTGGCAGACAAGCATCTTTAACGGCTGCCCCTTGGTAGCAGAGCTACAACTTCAATTAGTGTGCAGCAAGAGAGTGGCTGAAGAACAGATGATCCTGCGCAGCAATCACATGGCCGGCAGGTGCGCAGCAGCTTCCAAGTGTCTCAGTTTATGTCTGCAATTCCTGGTAAAGCAAGCACTTGTATGGGGATTCACCCCTTGTGACAGAGGGCCAGGGGACTGCAGAAGCAGATCTAGAGTTTCCCAAAAGCAACAGTGCCACGTGTGAAGCAAGAGCATTTTGATCCAGCAGGAGGAATCAAGCAGTAACACTGCACACACAGGGCCTCAGCCTTGAAATTATATTCCCCGTAGCTGCATGCATGAAGAGGGGTGCGTTCTTGAGCTTTGAGGAGTAATCAGCCTTGTAAGCGATTAGTAAGGAGATGGTAATGCTGTGGTGCAGGGACCAGCAGGTAGAGGAGAAGAAGCAGCGCAAAAGGCAGGCTGCTGAGGAGGAACGCGCTGCAGACGCGGCCATGGAAGCAGCTCGGCAGCGCGCGCTCATTGTACAGCAGGTCTGCCACTGACATTTTCAGTGCCACTAATTACTAAGTAGTAAGCCGCACAGTAGAGATCACACCAAGCACACACTAAGATGAAAAGATCACAAAGTTTTGTCGCATGGACCAACTTCTCTCAATTCTGATCGAGTCAGGAAGTGCACTGGAAATCTCTTCCATCTGTTTATTTTTCCTGACATTTTCTCCATGGGTCCATTGTCCCGGTCACCACAGTGCTTAAAATATGCACATGTGTACACAACAGTTCGTGAATACATGGGCGTGGCTGCCAGGTGCCAGACAAAGGTTACTGCTTTGAAGGTTGGTAAACTTGGTCAGGCAAGGGACGCGGCGATATTGGAGGAGCGCCGGCGGGGGGCGACGATAATAGAGCGCCAGCTCGTTGAGCGCCAGCTGGCGGCGCAGCAGGAGCAGGCACGCCGCGAACAGGTGGGCATCTTGCATAACCCTTCTCAATAAAGCACATGCACCCTACTCAGGAAGTGTACGCATGCAAAGCCAGGATCTTTTCTCTTGGTCGAAAGAATTCATGTGAATCGACCCCCTTGGAGCGCACCTAGAGCCTTGAAAAAGTGCTGAGGACCTTCAGACTGATGCAACAAACAACAGGCTATTGCCTAAGGGCGACGAAAGTTGCATAAGTGGGGGAAAGCAAATGGAAAATTCAGAGGTCCTAAGTGCTCTCCTGGGGCTATCATGACTTGTGTTATCCCACGATTTCTGACAGAGGATGGCCATCCAGAAGGGCTTTCCGAGAGGTTAAGGCTTGCAGCTTATCAGCAGCGCAAGGAAACACACTTTTAGATTCTTGTGCTATCCTCAATGGCTGTTCTCTGAGGAAAGGAGCCTTTGATGGTGCAGGAGAAGGCGCATGTGGCGCGGCAGACCGAGCAGGTCAAACGCGAAGAGGCGGCGGCCGCTGCCGAGAAACGCGCAGCCGCAGCCGCGCTCATGCGCCAGGTCAGCATCATATAACCTTGTTGTGGTGCTCATATCTTGACACAGCAGTGCCTAGGACAGGACAGGAGAAGTCTGGCTAACAAGAAGGGCACGCGCGATGACTGATATGACCGCATGACTAAAACGCTGATGTGGCGGTGACAGGTGGCGGTTAGCAACGCGGAGATGCTGGAGCGCAAGAAGGCGGAGGCGGCCGAGCGGGCGGCCGAGGACCGACGTATCGCGGCGTACCTCAAAGAGAAGGCCGCCCGTGAGCAGGTGACCTGATCATCATGGTATTGCGGTCCGTCCCATAACTCGCATGTTGTGCCATGAGCTGCACCCACCGAAGGAAATGCCAGGTTTGCCTTAAGCAACAGCACTGGCATTGGCTAGTGAGAATACGGATTGCATACGCTGACCCGTTACACCCAGCAGTCATCTTGCTCTAAGTTTTGCGAGAGAGCACAGGCAAGCCCAAGCCAATTCAGCATAGTTGCAGGGCGCCTCCAGCCACCTCTGCGATTATTTAGCAGCCCAGCAGGTCTGAGCACATGGGATTTTTCATTGGCCAAGGCACCCCTTGTGATGCAGCATTTGGAATTTTGAATATAATATTTTGGCGCGCAGGCGGCGCTTGAGGAGAAGGCACGGGCGGCTCATGAGAAGGAGCTGGAGACGGCGCGGCTGCGGGCCGCCCAAGAACGCATGCGCGATCATCAGTCCGAAATCGACGAACTGCGCGCTCGGAGGTGGGCAAACTTGCAAAAATATTTTGTCATGTTGGATTTTAATGGCTGATGCCTGTACATGGCTGATGTCTGTGTACAGACAGAAAACAAGCTGTTGAAGGCAAGACTGTTTTGTCCCACCCAATACCAGCGGCCTGTCAGGGTGCAGTGCCGCAGCCATGCGGAGACCATTGTTTGGCCTGCAATCTTGCAGCAGGCTTTCAAAAGATCTCGCACAGAGGAAAAGTAGCAAGCTAATTTTTTGGGGCTGTTGTGCGCAGGTGGCAGGAATCTGCGGAGCGGGCGTATCGAGCCAAGGAACGCGCAGACATCGACCGCGCGGCGGCGGCTATCGCGGACCTGCGCGCTGCCCGGTACTCAATACTCTTACAGATTCTCTTTGTTGCATTTCGCCACTTGCAACGTGCATGCCGTTCTTGCAGCTTGCAAGCTTTTCCCGAGTTGCATAGTAGGGTGCCCCTCTTACGATTTGCTCCATGACCAGGGAGTCTCAAGCGGCCGGCAAGGCGGCGGCTGCCGCCGTCGCCGCGGAGGCCGATCGGGCCGAGGCCGCACGCATCATTGCCGAGGCGGCCGGGGCCGTAGCCACACGGCAGCAAAAGGTGCGACGGCCATTGACAGGCCTGGGATTACGTACTCAAGATATGTTACTGACGAGTCCAGTCATTGTCAAGCGGTCTGAAGGGGAGACGGGTGACAAAGCCTGGAAGAGCAAGTGTTCTTCAGAGGGGGTCCTCCTTGCTCAGGAAGTGTAGAAATTGTTGGGACGCAGATGACCAAGAACTCACATGAGGAGCCCTGTGGGCGGCAACAACTGTCTCAGGACAGTATTTTCTGGCCTTGCTGGTTCCTTGTTGCCAGGGCGTGAGGGCCTGCAGGGAACACGCCGAGATTTGGGGTCCGACAGAGTGGCGTTTCTGCGCACTTGTGCAGGCGCGAGAGGAAGCTGCCGCGAAGCTGCGCCACGCTGCGGAGCTGCGCGCGCAGATGCAGGCGGCGGCTGCCCGGAAGCAGGCGGCCGCTGAGGTGGCCAAACAAGAGGGTGCTCGAGCTCGGGAAGCCACTGCAGTGCACCTAGCAGTCATCGAGGTATCACCTCAATCCCTACTGATCAATCTTAGATCGTTGCTTCTAAATTGACAGCACCTGCCTGATAAATGATTGTTCGAACACTGTCCCATTCTTGTCTCTGCCCATGAGTTGCCTGTCTCTGCTGGTGTGTCCTAAGGCTAGGGCTGCTGGCGCTGCTTCCTGTTACCCTTGCAGCGTCACATGAACTGGCGGTCAGAGTATATAATGAAGACTGGGCCTGCGAAGTGCTCCGAATGGGATGTTTGGGGGCTCTGCAGGGCATACGGCAGCAGAAGCTGCAGCAGCTGGAGCAGGCAGGCGTTCCAGTGAAGTACCATGCTGAGCTGGCACGCAAGAACTTTGTGGCCGTCAAGTGACAACTTTCTAAAAGCCTGTTCACGTTGGATCTAACCAGAGCTCTTGTTAATGCGGTCTCAAGACAGTGAAACTTGCCTACTAATCACCTTCCTGCTGATGGTGGAGGGGGGCCGTGATTCATGAATTCAAGATTCAACAGATTGACTTTAAACCCAGCAACTAATCTGGTTGGGTGGGCAGCCTCAGTAGCTGTCCTTGCAAGCTTTGCTAAATGTTAATTGTTTGAAATATTTGTGTGGTCGGGCTTGCAATGCACTGTGTTTGTTTTCCATCTGGGGTAGAGCCAGCCTGGGTATGTCACTGAGTACCGATCTTGTATAGCCAGCCTACTGGTTGCCAGTGCCATTCATTCAGTCAGTCAGTCAATACTACATCAATGCCAGTAATGTGGCTGGTTTCTCAATTTAACACTATGGTAATCCCCAGGCGCATCAACTGCAGCTTAACTGCAATACGCACCTTGCCTCTTGGCAGGAAAAGCGTGTAACAATAATAATAATAATATTAATAATAATAATCCCCAGGCGTACAGACGTGCATGTACCTTCCTCAGATTGCCACACACATCTACTGCCCTACGCTCCACACAGGTGTTGCACAATCACTCGCTCAACATCCGTGTAATTTTGCACCCCTTAACCTACTAGGCTAGGCTAGGCTAGGCTAGGCTTATTAAGCTAAGTGCCCGTAAAAAATCTCCCTCTTCCTGGTGGGGTTGCTATATTCAGTAATGGCTTTGCTATAATCCGTGCTGGCTGGTGCCAAATCCGCTCTGGGACGCAATATCGAACTCATCTTGGCACCTGGATGCTGATGTCACCAGGAGCCAGCTTAGCATCAATTGAGTCTTGAGGAGCTACGCCACTGCCTTCCTTGCCAATCTTTTTTGAAGAAGCTAGAGTAGAGTCGTCACTAGAGAGGCTTGATGAGGATGGCACACTGTGAGTCCTCTTGGGACGGCATGTAAGGATGCGGATGATGACCTTACGAGACTCTATCAGGGGATAGAAAGTGACCACCAGCCCTGCAACAACACAGCCGCCACATAAGCCTCAGCTTGCTGCTCAAGTTCTGCTTGCCAGACTGTAAACTGATGATGTAACATGTGCATATCCTACGAGTGAAGCGCTAGCATGCAACTGTGCTATTTTGCATGCGCCAAGGTATGCAGGCATCCTCTTGATAACAGCTGGACTCCATTAGGTGGGTCTTTTCTGGGTGCCAGAGTGTGTTCTTCAAAAGGAATCAAAATACTGTGTTGGACTATACCATGCCCTAATATGGTCCTGCAATCAGCGCAAGGCGCAGAAATCTGAGAACAAGCATTGTGCAAGTCTATATGCGGTGCCAGGGATGTGGCTGTGCATACCTGCAACGAGACCCCAGACGATGGACAGTATAACCCAGAAGGTGAAGTAGCCCTCAGACCAGGTGGCACCAGCAGGCAGGGTCAGCAGGGGCCAGATCACAAAAGTGACAGCCGATAGGCCGAACGCCCACCACAGGCTGATCTTATATGCGCGCTTCATGGCAGGCGACTCCACGTCCCCATCCTCAATCTGCAGCATCCAAAACAATTTAAGGCATATGACAACTTCTCAATTAAACCATGCGGGGAAAAATAAAATGCACGATAGCCCAGAAATCCACCGATGCATGAAAGCAAGCAGCTGACAACTTTTGCCTATGGTCAGGATCACCCCAACAATGTGAGGGTGCAGAATGGACAGCAGGTATTATCTTCAGCACCGCATGCAGATGTGTCAATGTGTCAACAAGCAATGATCTGGTCTTCGGGCCATTTGTCAGAGGGCATAGCAAATGCTTGATCAGGGCTGGTATCTTCATCACCCAAATGTACTAGATAGACAAAAGAATTCAAAGCTGCAATATGGCTAGGTGGGCTACAAGCCTGTTCCCTTTTTGGGGTGAAACCACTGCACCACTTGCAGAGCATCGCCTTGCATGCGGTGCAGCCCTGCGAGACTGCAATCCCGCAGGGCCTTGATGCAGAAACTGAGGAGAGTCAACAGGTGAGTCACCTTGACGTTGTCCAGGACGGAGACATGTTTGGCGAGGTCGGTGCGCAGTTGCAGCCACGAGGCGTTTTTGTCCGGGGCGATCAGCGTCCACACTACACAGATCACCTGCCACACACATGAGCCAAATCCTTGCACGCATAGTTTTGACTTAAGAGACGACATGCCCTTGAGTAATGCTGCATGCATGCAGCCAACAGATGTCCTGGATTAGTCTGCACAAAGCAGTCGCCTACCGGGTGATAACGAAGATATTAAGCTGCTGGCTGATAACAAGATAGATATTTGTATTTCTTCAAACCGGCAGACAGCCACCGCACCGTGGAACTGACGATTGCTGTGATGTTGCCTGACAGGCTGGGGCCGTTTTGACTGGTGGTGACAGTGGTCAGCTCTCCACTCCTGTCCAAGCACATGCCGTTTGGTTGGTACTGAAACATCTACTACAGCAGCTGTTCAAGCCCGCGTGAAATGGTTTGGTGTTTGGGAGTTGCGATTTTGCTATTGCGGAGCGATCTTATACCCTGCAGATAGGGGCCTGCCTTTTCAAGGGCTGGCAGGACATCTGCTAAATTTGAATACACAATACATGCCACTCATGCAAGGGAAGATGCCATGCAATGGATTGGCCGCTGCCCACACCTTCAACCTTTCAAAGAACCGCTGCCGCGTGCATTTCAACAGACATGTGATGATGAAATGCCTAGTCAGGCACGGGCCACGGGTCTAGCGCCTGTGAAGACCTCATTCTACTGGAGACACTTTTGAGAATTTGGCAGTGACTTTCTCATATACATAGACACTGCTTGGTACACTTGCCCATACTTTCAAGTCTGCACATGCCTTTTGCTCTGATGAGATGGAAGGAAGCTTACAGGATATGGGTGCTGGAGAGCCAAGCAGCGATGGCCAGGAACTGACCTCCCAGGGCACCGGCAATAGCAGCCCCCTGCATGTCACACAGCACACACTTCAAGTTGCAACCTTCATGATGGAAAACAGGACAGTGCAGATGGTGCACGCCTGCACAAACCGGTTAGAAAGATGCTGCAGCAAACATCCACACTGTACTTTCTGCTGCATGCTATGAAGTATGGTACACATTTTGGATGATACAGATCCAAGCCAAAGAGGAAAGGCTTACGCTGGGCACTGCATTCCAGATTAGCAAGAAGGAGATGGGAGGGAACACGCTGGCCACCAGCAGACCAATGACGCTGAACAGCCTGCACAGCACAGCCAACCTTTCTGGTACATTAATATAGATATGATTAACTCCTGCTACGTTCCTAGTCAGGCAAAGGGCCCATCTGGGACCCTAAGTCAACGACATATCTTAGCAGGTGTTATTGAAGCACCTCCTACTACCGGACAGCTGTTCCGCTTCATTTTCAATTGCATGCAGAAGAATTGCAATCACTAAATGTCCAAGTCTTGCTGATCAAGCAGCTCCCAACTATGGGACCTTGTGGCTGCTGTGTGCTGCTAATTTTGTGCGAAGACAGCGCCTGGCATGCAAATACTACGCACCAGTAGTGTATGCGCAGGGATAACACACAACCATGTACTAATTGGGCTTTGAAACGATTAGGAAGGAAGAGCGCACCAGTTGATGTCAATACCGGCACGGATGAGGGCGATGCAGAACACTCCCGAGAAAAGACCGAAGATGAGCACTGTCAGCCTCGACACCAACAGAACCTGCATCAGACCATGACTGTCAATGCTTATATGTTAGGGTTCAGGGTTTAGGGTTTAGGGTTTAGGGTTCTCTACTATGTACCCTAAACCCTAAATATGCTGCCCCAAGCCAGGGTTCTCGATGCAATGGATGGTATATCAACCTGAGGACAAGCCAAGGTCCTCTCCGAACCTCCACAATAATCCACCAGCAATCTGTTTCTTTGAATAGAAATATTCAATCAATCTAGAAACCTTGGAATTACCCCTACTGCGAACCTTATATATACCATGAACCCTAAAATCCTCACTTAAGAACTTGAAAATGAGGAGGGCCAAAAAAGTCAGGGCAAGAGATACAAGAGTGAATGTACAGGTTGGATTTACCTGTTTGCCGGTTGCCTTGGGGTTGATGTAAGTCTTATAGACATCATATGACACCAGAGAGCTCACTGCCACCAGTTCAGCTGAGCCGGCTGATGTCACCGCCATGAAGATGATGATGACAATCATGATGGCACCACCCTGCAAAAGCAAAAGACTGCTCTTGCCATATTGTCATACAATGAGTGCTCCTCCCCAGGATGCATCTTGATGTGTGCCATAATTCAGGTGTGCTTCTTGCGATGGCGATGGGCTGATGTGGTTAATATATCTGGAAATTTACTAATTGACCAAGTGCTTACAAAGGAAGGAAAGTTGAGAACGGAAAGCAATGCATTGGCAAGGCTGTCACACATAATCAAGCTCTGAGGGCAGCATGCTGCTCAGCGGCAACTCCTCATGCAGCATATCATGCCTTCATAATTTGACTGGCGTCATTCTCTGCATAGTGGAGAAGAACAGATGGTGTAAACGTACCTTTCCCAGCAGGTGATAGGCCACAGCGGGCGGCACCAGGGCCTGCCCAATCTCTTGGGTGCTCATGGGCAAATCCAGGGCCAGCCCAGCCAGACCGATGGTAGTCGCCATGCTGAAGGGCACCGCAAACCACAGCAGGCCTCCTAGTATGTACCCCCTGCAAGCCACCGTGCAACTGTGATAAGCTTACAGATTGAAAAGGGTACTGGGCCCCCGCCACGCATAATTTAGCACCCAGCATTTTGACGGAGAGACAACAGGTGCCTGTACCATTGAAGATCTCAGACATCATAGAAGGATACTCAGCTAGTGGTTACGAGGTAATATCTAAGTACACATCAGCAAACTTTTGTATGATTGGATGGTGAAAGAAGTCAGGTCCGGGCCTCTCTGGATGGGCTGTCAGCACATTTCTGCAGGAAGACAAGGTGCACATGTCCATAAGGACCATTGGGCCTCACTTGGCTCTCACCAGGTTTTCCATTCAATAAGCATGTCCCGTCCCAGAGCAGCAAGTATTGGTTCTGTCTGTGCTAGCAAGGCGTGAGGGCTCACTTGTAGGCAGCTTCAGGGCGGGCTGCAATGGCGCTCTGCCAGAATCCCTGGTCGGCCCACACCCAGCCGAAGCAGGTTACGAAGAAGATCCAGCCAAACTCCAGGCCCCCCACACTGTACATGGTCAGCAGGCTGCCATCCTTGTTGCCTACCACGGGCACTGCCTGCACAAGTTGGCCTCAGTTCATTTGAACGAAGTGGTCCTTTCTAGGGCACCATCCCTCTTGTGGGCAGCGCTATTGACAATTGTGGCAGGCGCATGTTTTTCGGGAGGCAGATCATCCCACGCACTATGCCTGGGCAAGAAAAGTGAATCAATGGTTACAATGCAAGCTTCTCTGAACAGTGGCATGAGGCTTTACGGACATCAAAAGCCTTGCATGCCCTCAACCTTGGTTCAGAACAGCAGGGGTAATAGAGCCAAGCTGACTGAATACCCCTACAAAACAAGGATGTTGGAGGAGGAGGAAGGAAGACAACAGGAACAGAAGGAGACAAAGGGATCTGCAAGAGCTGCCACAGCGCAGGTCAGGCGCTCACCTCAGCTCGGACCAGCAAGTTGTTGTAGACATTGCTGATGCTGCCAAGTGTCGTATTAGTTGTGCTGTTGGGCACAAAGACTGTGAAGATGAGGGCTGCAATGATGGCAAAGATGATGACAGAGTGCATGTACGAGCTGATGAACGTTGCCTGCAGAAGCAAGAAACAAACTCAGGCAGCTCTTTATAATTGTGCAGGATTCCGACATGTCCTAGCTAGACAGAAAAGCAAAGCAACAGATCTTTCAGAGCCGAGAAGTACAGAGATGCAGCCTTGGCAAGATGGGCTGTAGCTGTGCCTGATGCATGTCATCAGCAATGGATTAACTGCATCTTAAGGCCATCCCGCACTGTTCATGCTGAGCATTGCTGAATGAAATCTATTGAGTGTGACTGCCCACATGACAAGAACTCTCCAATCAGAACATGTCTTCAGCCATCCTCTACAGCCAGAAGGCCAGGTTGTAAGACAACATCTTCAGTTTTCTCACCTTAAGGCCACCGGCAACGCAGTATATGATGACGCCTAAGGGGATCAGGATGCATGAGGCTTCCAGGCTGACCCCTGTCAGAGTGGTGATGACGGAGCTGGCGCCCACAATGAGCGTGGATGTGATGAAGAGGTTGTTGATGAAGAAGAGGTAGAAAAACACCTGCACACCATCAAGACATGCATTGAAACAATATTCACTCCTCTATATCCTGATGATTCGTCTTAGCAGCCCTGGGCGGTCCAAAACATCGTATGAGTCCCCCTTCCTTCTATACAAATTGCCTTTGATTATCAGTCCATTAGGGGAATGACCTGCTTTGCTGCAGGGCAAGGCATCGCAGCCATGGCTGGTATATGTCGTGCACCGCATCGGTAGATCGGCACTGTCATCAAAAGTACGGCAGCTTGCGAAGAGCAGCACAAGTGGGGCCTTACCAGGTGAGCAGGTTTGCCCCAGCGAAGCCGCACAACTTCCAGGATAGTGTGGCAGTTCGGGGCCTTGCGCTTGATTTGGACGGCCATGACGCCAAAGAGCATAATCTGCAGCGTGGCTCCTGCTGAGAACCTGCACAACAGATGCCGTGTGATATCCTTGAGCGCAGGAGCTAATGTCCTAGCTTCCCCACCTACAGCTGGTGTCACAGCAAGTTTTGCAATGCTGGTCGATTTCATATTTGGCGAGCCGAAGACGTCAGTGCTTACTGTCCAGAACTTACCAGAGCCACCACACCATGCAAAGGGCCAAACGGTCTGCCGTTAACACATCCAATAGATCTAGGTGCTGACTACAAGACTCCAGAGAAGTGTCACAACAATAGTAAATTGTCAGCACTGGAGGGTTGAATGTTAGTCGCTCACCAGAATGCGCCACAGGCGCCATACTTGAAAGTCACAGTGCTAGATTGTAGCAGGGTGAAGGTCCATGTCCAGTGCGACACCACATCAACTGCAGCATTCCGTTATATTACGTCAATACCGACATTGACAGAGAACATGGCTACTGACACCACAAAAGCTGCGCAATAGCCTCTCGGTCTGTGTCGTTCTCATGCTTCGAGCTGTTGGCGCAAGGGATTGACCTGCGATGAGCCCAGTCTTGATGCGCCGCCCTGCCGTTTGAAAATTCTCGGAATTGGATTGATGCCCCGCAAAATTGATGTCGAGCCAAAGCGCAAGGACGGTCACCACAGCAAAAACTGCTCCAAAGCCAACGAGGATGGCATATCCCGTACCCTGCATAAGAAACTCCATTTGATCTGTCTGAGGGGACCAGTGCAGTCGGGAAGATATAGCAGTTCTACGAGTAGTATTACGGAGATAACGCACGCACGAGAGATACATCTGCTGGGACGTTTATGACATTGTAAGGCGCAGGTTTACATCTACACCTTGCAGAGGATAGGCAAATCTAAACCCCGTCTCCTCCGACATGCTTCAAACCGCAACTTGGGATGCTCGACCAGGTCTTTTATAAAAGTGTATGCCAAGTGTGCAAGTTTCGACTTCGTGACATCATAAAACATTGTTAGCAAATCTCACCTCGGAAAGGATGGGTGCCCCGTCGAAAAATCTGTCTTTGAAGTCGTATTGATGGAGGCCGAACAGGTTCGGAAGGTTAACTGGCATCTTGGGCACTCTGAGCTCAGAGGATCTGGATCCAATCAGTCCAAATATATTATATGTCTATGTCATGATGCAATCCATCGCACAGTGCTTTGACTAAAATATCTTCTCCACCTGTTCGTCTGGTTTTGGCCCCCGTGGGCGCGAGTGCGCGCGCGTGGGCGTGCCTGCTAGGACATTGTGTACTCACTATAGCCACAAATTCGCGACCTTTGAAGCGATCTCAATTCAAAAAGGCACTTCTGTCTGATTTATAATCGTGCATGCATGTGCTGGCACACGCTTGATCATCATATATGATGTGATATCATATTGGAGAGGACACCCTAACGATCCAAGCCTTTGCATCATTCTGTCCATTTTGCGGCGAACACCGATCACCCAAAACTTCTCCTCGTCTGTCAACTATGGCGTCAAACATATCATCTGCTGTCGTTAGCGAACATCATGCTGAGGGATCGGTGTTCGACAAGACATCTGGCCTGCGCGTCATCGACCTGAGCAACTTCGAGGAGCGCAAGCAGGAGATCGCGCAGCAGCTGGTCAGCTCAGCGAAGGATGTCGGTTTCTTCTTCATCACAGGTAGCCAATCAGTTTTTTGATGCTCATGTGAATGCGATGCGTTGGAGTCTGGTTGAAGGCGGGCACGGTGCAATGCATAAGAGTGAGTTGTAATAGATGTAGCACGGTCGGACCGGAGATCTCACAGAAGTAGGCTGGCTCTTTATACCGAACACTCTTCTGTTGCAGGTCACGGCATCTCGCAATCGGACATCGACAAGACCTTTGAGTATTCCAAACTCTTCTTCAATCTGCCCGTCTCCGTAAAGGAGAAACATCCCTTCGACCTCGACACCTTCGCTGGCTGGCGCGGCCTTAAGGAGTTGAGCGAAGTCACTGGTAAGAATCTTGTTCCCTCCTTCAAATGAATATTGCTCACCCAACGGTTGTGACTCTTGTTAGAGTGGCCATCGTCGCGTTGCCGATGGATGAGGCGATGCCGGACTTCAGCCGTGCTGCTTGTGTACAGTTGACACTTCAAGGATGGTGATACTTGCTGCTAGTGTTATATCAATCTTAAGGTCTGTTGCTAAGTGAGAATCAAACTCCGATCATGGGTGCAGGGACACGCCTGTGGGAGCAGTTCGTTGCCCCAATAGACAGGCCCGGCAACCCCATTGCTGGCACCAAGTACCCTGAAGACAACCTCATTCCTGGCTTCAAAAAGCACGTGGAGGTCCGCATCCTGTTCCTTGGTACAACATGTCATTGTTTCAGAGGGCACTTGGCCATGTGCGTAACAGGAAGGACTTCCTGTAAATGCCACGCCAAACAGATTCGGTCATGCATGCTTGACCAAGACGCTGCACTCCAAACCATTTCTCTTGCTTCTCTTGAAATCCAGTGCCAACATCATGCTACTTTCAAATCCATGCTCTGCAAACCCAATTGGGTGTTGCAAGGGCACCAACTCAACTAATGACATACCTGTGAACCCGGGGTCTCAACCTTTTGGTTCAAGGCTTGGGGCAAAGGCTCGAGGCAACCCCCTCACAAGGAATTTGAGTTGTGTGAGCGTCTTCTATGCAAGCCACAAATATATGTGCTGAGGCATTTTTCCCTTGCCTGCAGGAGTTCCAGCGAAAGTCGCAGGCCGTGGCAGGCCTCCTCCTGCGCGGCCTGGCCATCGGCTTGGGGCAGTCCGAAGACTTCTTCCTGGGGGTGTGTACACTTCCAAATTGCTGGGACCAAGTCCTTTATACTTTATTTGCTGCACATGCTCATGGACTTTAAAGAGTTCGGATAAAAAAAGCTTGTTTATGTCGCAAAAAGAACACAAGTCCACATGCTGCTGACATGGCCTACAGTTGCAGCTGCTAAGCTCTTGGTCCTTCCTTGGTGAGTAGAACATAAGAAATCCGTAGAACATTGGCAATTAGCCCTCGCGTTTCTTACCAGGCGTGGCACTATCTGCCATTGCTTGTGTAAGCCGCCTAAATTGATGGTGAGGGGAAATTAAATGGCAGGGACTGGACTTTGATGCCGATGACGTGGCAACCCTACTGGGCTTCAACTACTACCCCCCAACAGAGGGCCACTGGAAGGCAGGGGACGCCTTCCGTCTGCACGGCCACGCTGACTACAACCTCATCACCCTCCTGTACCGCCGCGAAGGTGACTCACTTTCATCTAATCACCTCTTGAAGCAACACTATTTGAAAAGCTTCAGCCTTGAACAGTGACGCAGTAGCATGACTCGTTTGAGGCGGCCCACTTGAACTCTTTCACGCTTCAGCCACTGTTTGGTGTGACCTGCTTGAACCTCGTGGTGTGACTCCATCGCTGTGACTCAGAGAGACAATGATGGCACAATCGCTTGATGGCGGCTGGACTTCATTGCATATGCAACTATACACAAGAACCTTAATAATACAATATTGCTAGTAGCAAGCCAGGTTGTTGCTAGGAGATAAGTTGGTCTATGCAAAGAGTTTGCCAGGTGTGCTTTGACAGCACATGTGCACAGGCTGACCTCCTCATAAGATAGGCCCTGATTCTTGCGTTCACTCTGAAAGAGACTTACCCTGCAGGCGAGACCGGACTGGAGCTGCTGCCTGGCAAGGATGCTGTCGCAGACCCGCGTGTTAAGAACCAGGTATGGGCATTTCACTATCGCACCAAAAGTATTGAACATGGTAATCCGTAACATGCTATTAGTGCGCTGCCAAATTTGCCGCAGCATAGACCAGTCTAGAGAGGCTGGCCCATATCTGAGGCCAGACCAGATAAGAACTCCCATTCACATAAGAAACATCAGGAAGATCTGAATAGACCCATAAGCCACACCCTCTGACCTCAGAGAGCAACGTTTGTCCTCTGCCAATATGATCAGAGTGGCCTTTTCTTATCGAGATGACAAAGTCTGTGAGATGACACTTGGCCGTGCAGGACATCCGCGGCGCATGGCGCGGAGTGCCGGACAACACAGCCAGCTGGGTGCCAGCACCGCCTCTTAAGGGTACCATCACGGTAAGCGGAGGTCCCCTGCTGTGCATTCTTAGCTGACAAATACTGATGCCACTCTCCTTTACAATCTTGAAGGATCAGGATATGCTCACAAATCCTTGTCTTGCAGCAGCTCATAAATTTTTACAGCCCACTCCTGGCATTTCGTTATCCATGTAACAGGGCAGACCAAGAATGCACAAGCTTAGTATTACCTATAAAACACCCTTTCAATGGGGACCACCATGTAGGGTCAGGAGCCTCTGTAACCCTGCGTGAACAATGAAAACTTTGTTATTTAAGTAGGGGTTACAGATATGAATAACCCTAATTCATATACCATGAAACCCGTAATAACAAGAACAAGCTATGCTGGGGGTGCAGGTAAACATCGCGGACATTCTGACACGCTGGACGGATGGCGAGCTGCGCAGCACTTACCACCGCGTGCGCAGCCCCGACCAGGCCACCGGCGAGCCTTTGGTGCGCCTCTTCAAGATAACACAGTACTCCAATCGGCACTTGTTAAGGCGGCACCTGACCTCAGCCTTGGCGCAGCTGTGGTTGCCTCCATTCCTGATGTTTTGGCTCTCAAAAAGGGAAAATCTGTGTTCCACAATCCATGAATACCAGCAGCAGGTGACAATGAGTTACTTAGACGGGATGCGGCTGTCGGCGCATGCGTTTTGTGGTGTGGAGAGCCAAGTGCAAAGGCCTGTTAAAATCAATGTGAGCAGCACCTCACTGAAAGTAAGGGTGTTTACTGCAGGGTGAGAGGCGTTCCCTGGCACACTTTGTGGCGCCAAACCGCTCTTTTGTGGTGAAGAGCATCAAGGGCACCTACCCTCCCATCACAGCGGGGGAGCTCATTGCCTCTGAAGGTGGGGCCACTTGGCATATATTGCTTCTGTTTATTTTCTTTCATTGTAGTGCTGTGTCAGACAAACTGAGGGCTGTCAAACCTTGAAGAGATCCAGGGTCCGATGCACACAAGGTCTGGCAGCAGTGCGTTCATATTTTAACATGAAGTTGCACCGTCTCAGCATCTGGTTTGAGATCGGTGGTCACTGGGTGGTCCCTTCCGTAGGTGTTCCCATGGATTGATGATGCCTCCTTAGTTTGTCTTAGTGCACATGCAATGACTGAAGAATGATGCAGGACCTGTTGTTGCACACAGGCCATGCGTATGGCAGCAAGTTTAACGATCCCGAGTGGCAGCGCATCGCCTATTCCACGGAAGGCTTCACGGCGGCTACGGCCACCAGGGGCCCGGCCAGGCACGCCCCCTCACAGAACCCCTCAAATAGTTTCAGGGTTTTTGTAGGGTGCTTAGTCTGTGGTATTTAGTGTTCAAGGCTTGGGGTGTAGTGGTGAACCCTAAAGCATGCCTTGCCATTGCCCGAGTTTCCAATAAGGGTGCACTGCATTTGAGGTACTTGTGTGTCGGCCAATTGTGTTATAAGAAAGGCATTCTGCAATGTCAGCCATGGAATCTATCTGGTACACGACGACGTCCTATCATTGGATTTAATTGGGAATTCGTCCTTGTGCATGTCATGGTTGCCAGTCTGTCACTCAACTTGTCAGAAAAAAGTGGCAATGGCAGCTCTGAGAAGGGTTTATTTACAGGCTTTACAGGCTTTAATAGATTTGTAGGGAATTATCGTTTTTTGGGTTTTTTGGGAATCTGAAATCTAAAAAACGACACATAACGCAACCCTTTTCTGTGTGTAGGTCGGAGGATCTCTTCCCTGAGGAGGCGCCACGCGTTGCTGTGGCCTAGGGGGATCTGCTCTGCACAGCTGGAAAATGACTACCTGTTAACAAATATCTTGTCTTCAACCAAAATGTTGGCATTGTCTTCAAGTGCAAGCAATAGATGTTTGAGTATACCATGATAGCTATAGTATAGGGTGGTCTGTGCAACTTTTCAAGAGCAACCGTTGCGACAAGGTGAACTTGTTGCAGGCTCTTGGGTATTTGGGGTAGCTACAGCCGGAGACCAATCAAGGACATAAAATAGAGACATACCACACAAAACTTATGTGCAAGCAGATGCTCATAGTGATCATATTTCCCATTCTTGTGTATAGCCCTCTCATACAAAGTAATATGCGAGATGCAGAGTAACAAGAAAATTGCACTTGTTACAAGGTGAGCTGCTATTATGTGCTTGGCACACTTTAGGCAACACTGACAGCAAATGGCATGAACTGAATTTCATAGAAATCACTCACACCATGAGACATTACAGAGACGTCATCTGACTGATCAGAATGATATGCAGCAGAAGTGCATCAAGACATTGAAAACGTGTCGGGCCAGTCACTGACACATATAGGACGTCGTATGGCAATCATCTGATGTCCCAATGATATAAGCTTGAAAAGCTGCAGCTTGAGGCACACTGCATTATTTATATGCTTCTCAACAGACTGCTATCGCCATTCACGGATTCGTCTCAGCTTATTCCAGACTATGCTTTAAACAATAGGTTCAGATTGTTCAAACTATGTTCTGGCCGGGGGGTCATTTTAATCTCAGGTTCTGGCCAGCTAGGCGTTGCCAGGGGCTCTCCACCTCTGCACTGCTGCCTTTTGCATCTTAGAGCGCGCGAGCTATTTAATGGACTTGATGTACTCGCGCATTGCCTCGTGGCCATCTTAAACCACGGCCAGGCGGCCCATGCCAGCCTTGGAGTCCTCTCAGAGCCACACGCCCAGCGAGCGCGCCTTCTGCGCAAACATCCGGAACACCTGCTCCAGGTACAGGCGCAGGTACAGCACAATCTGGTCTGCAGACGGGCCGCATGACAGGGCCCCAGACACGCTCTCCCACGTCAGGACACCCACAAAGAGGTTGGGCAGTATGCATTCGCACCGCGTGAATATCCGCAGAATGGCCGTGTGCGGCAGGGACCATGTGTATGCATACACCTGCATGGCAGCTCCCTCATTGGCAAGCCAATCGTTCTTTGCCAATGACCAAAGGTCTTTATCAGGATAACAGCATGCCCTTGGAAGCATCTCACCCATGCACTGCACAGATCCATGGAAATGAAGCGGAGATTCCTCTGGGGTTTGGTGGTATGGTCACGGGGCAATGTGCCCCTCATCAAAGGTTCTCGTAGCCTTTGCAGCGACAGGGAGCTCTGAGCTTCGTAGCAAATATTGGTGGAGATGGCCTGGGGCGCACCCGGTAGTTGGTCTTAACCACGATGAAGCCATCAGTCACATCATGCTGCGTCTGGCCAGAGCTGCCGCCAGCCAGCGCCAGGGCAAGTCTGGTGGGTGCCAGCCACACGCTGCCATCCTTTGCACTGCAGACAGCCTATGCAACCGTTCTCAATCAGCCAATCTTGATTGAGAACGGTCATAATGCTTCACTTGAGGAAATTGTGTATTGAGGCAACGGCCAATTTGACTGCTCGTGCCCAGGACAATAAGCAGCCATCTCAAAGGTCTGTTGACAAGACACTGCAAATGCAGTCGGGGGCGCTCACGCGAAAGGCATGAGCAGGCCGAGCTTGGCCATGTCAGCAGCGATATGGCGCTGCGTGTCATCCAGCTCTGACAGCGCAAAGGGGCTGCCCACCTCCTTGAAGCCAAGCTGAAGCAGAAAGTTCAGGATGGTGCCCAGAGGAGCGCCTGCACAGCACCTGCACAGCAGCACCAGTTACTTTCACAAAACTTACCAGTGGTACTGTAAAGTGGAAGAGCAATTCGTCTGCTGTACTTCAAGCAAATTAGCACCAATCGGGTGATCTGTGCTTGTTTTTGCCCACCTCATCGCTGTTTGCCGCCTGCAATGTATGCGCGCATATATGTATATAAATATTTCACGATTTCACAGTGGGCTCCAGGAAATTGCAGTCACCAGTGCATGTCTGTACGACTGCCACAGGCCTGCTTTTGACTGCGAATCTCTGTGGCTGCAGGAATGAGGTCTGCAAGCTGGCGCACTGGCCACATCCTCTCATTCGTCAGGTTCACTCTGGCTGCCACCTTCAGTCTCTCCCTGCCAGGTCTGAGTCGTCACTTCCAAGACCAGGAGCACCAGATGGTGCTGAACTCTGTGCCCTTTGGGTCGTTCTTTGAGCTCAGCTATCGTGCAGCACTGCTGCAGGTTACTCTTTTTGCTTCCATGTGGCCTGGGCAGTGGGCCATGTACAAGGCCATAAAGATATTCAAGTTTGATGTTCTGAGGACTGCACCTACATGACCATCATTCTGTTTACTGACTTGCTGGGTGCGCTGATTTCCACCCTGAACCACTGGATGCCAGTCCATCAAGTGTAGTGCCTGGTCATAGGTTCTGCCATCGCCGTTTAATCGGTCAGCAGCTTGCTGCAGAAACATTGACCCCTCTTGGGTTTGAGGAAACCGAGCCTGGTGTCTTCCGCCTTTGGCTCAACAATCCTTCTGCCAGCGTTGACATGCAGCAGCTGTCCACAGACACCCAGAATGCCGTTGCAGAACTCTCTGCGATGTACCCATCAGTGGGCAACTTTGGCGGCCCAGACTCTGCAATGAGCTGACGCCTGTTCTGGCCTGCGTGTATCCTGTGTCCTGTTCTGGCTAGCGTGTATCCTGCAGAGTGAGTCTGCAGGTCCCAAGTGTATCTGCAGTGTGACTGGTGACTGTACGGTTGACTGTTCTGGGGAAGTGATTGTAGTATTACTGGTTGGGACTGGTGGGGATTGGTTGGGACCGGGTCGGGACCCTTTATCATTCAAACCCAGCCACCTAGGGCTGATCTGATGCCTGACTCTGAGCTGGCTCTGACTCTGACTCTGAGCGTCAGAGTCAGCGCCTAGCAGAATATTGAACCCCTCAGAAACAAACTTGGCAACACTAATGAGATCCTCCTGCCAGAAGAACTGCTTCATAGTAGGACAATGAAACAAGGCAGCATATTTGTGTCTGATGTGTTGCAAAAGAGGACACTCGAACACCAGATGTTTCTCATCACCTAATGAGCCGGGGCCACACAAAGCATAAACCCGGTCAGCCCAGGGGATTTTGGCCCAGGAGCCAGTATCCCTGGGCAATCCATGACAAACCATTCTGAAATGCAATGCTGTCTCATGCTCTTTGCGGACAATGGTAATGACAACACAGACTTCCTAGCAGAAACGCCAGGCGAGCATACCATGCATTGTAAGTACACAGACGAGACTTGTGGAATGGGCAGGTCCTAGGACAGAAATCAAGGTCTTGCCACACGGAAGTATACGATCAGCAAGCACTTGAGTAAATTTGGGAACATTTATATGGGTCATATCTGTTGCACTTGTGACCAAATCATAGCCTAAAGCACGTACACCTTCAATGACAGAGCAAGCCCAATTTGGAACATTCCTAGTCACAGCAACCTGGCAGGCATCAAGGGCAATGTGCTTATAGATAGTGGTCACTGGAAGTGAAGCTAGCTTCTTCCAAAAACGAACAGCACGATGCCACCAGTCATCCTGAAATGGCTGAGCCTCAAGTTCCTTTAGGAGAATGGGTGTAGCAACTGTGGAGCGAACACCAGCTGAGGCGTCCATCTACATTATAATCATTTCTCCAGGAAGACTCCCCAAAAGGTGCCATCTGTCCGGTGAAGCTGGTGGGCAGCTGAGCCGTCCCCTGAAATCCACCCTTTTCGCCTCCACATCAGACTTCCGCATCCCGAAAATTAAAATTAGAGGATCCCCGGACACATATGTGGAGTCGATAATAGACTTGATCGATAGCAGACTTGAGACCAGTTGAAAGAGTACAGCAGTTGTGACAGCAGTCGTCCACAGGCCGCAGACAACGCGTGAGCGATAGAAAGGTGGGATCTTTCGGTGGATGTCAGTCTGACAAATGCCAGGATGTGTGTTTTTCTGTCAATTACTATTGAGATCGACTTTATATGGCTGCGTCGACCAGCAAGGGTTCCTTTGTTTAGACTTGCAGTAGCCAAACGTTGCGCGGGGCCACCGATTCTTACATCGGCCCAACATGATCTGTCTGAATTTTGGAACTATCCTTTATCTGTCTAGTGGTGCCCACTTTGCCGAAAAGGACGGTATGTTGCTTTTGTCGAATCCTTTACCCATCGCTACTACCTATTGGCGTCCAAGCATTCAATCTTTTCTGGTCTGGGACTCACCGCAATGCGGCTTGACCTCCAGGCCTCACTTGATTGAGTGGCATTGCTCCACATCAAGGTGTCGTTGCCTCAAACTGACTGTTGCAACATTGTTCGCAGAGTGACAATGGGCCGCGTTACGACAATCGCCGTGCTTGTGATGGCACTGGCTGTGCTGTCCTCGGCCGATGCCAGGAGGGATCTGCTCCAAGCAGGTATACTGTATCCCACAATCAAAATAGATTATTTATCCTGCATTGTGTGGTGCCACGGCACGCATTCTTGGTGTGGTTTACCGATCTCGACGTCCTAGCTGTCATCTGACATGTTTCGGCAGTCCAGTCTCATCTGTCTGGGCAGGGCATCTGCCCTCAGCAGCGTGCAATCATCGTTTTCATAAGGTTCTAGCTCTGTGTTGTATTGAAAAACGATACACTGCCGAGTTGGCCCATCACGTCGAAACGCAATGTGGAAATGCCTGGTTGCGCCGCGACAAATCCTCATCCAGATTGTCTTGTGTATCGTGTAATTTTCGCGATTGTTGGAAGCTTATGCGAGACTGATTTGTGCAATTGCAGGCACCTCAACATCCCCATCCACCTCCCCATCCACCTCACCATCCACCTCCCCATCCACCTCCCCTGCAGCATCTACATCCCCAGCCAGCCCTGTGGTGCGCAAAATCAACATGCTTCTGGCCTTCTTGTAACCCCATTGTCTCTGAATTATCTACAGAACGCGCTTGTATCTGTTAGGGCGGCCTGTTGTCTTGCGTGAGCGCACCTGACGGTGTACACAGGGGAATGTCTCTTTGACAAGATAGCAGTACCTTGGCATAGGCCTTTAGCAGAGCACCGTACCCAAGGTTGATTGAATTTCGCTTGGATGTGGTTTTCCATCAAGAGATAGGGTTTGTGGCAGCCTCTATGCTTGACAGCCTGTGCGGCTTGTCTGCAGACGGACCTTGCTTCCAGGCATGAAATGCGTGTAATGATAACTAGAAACAAGAGCATGGCAAGCTGATTGTTGTTTTTTGGCATCCCTGTGCAGGGCAGCACCTCTCCCTCCACCTCCCCGGCTGCTGCCGCCGGCGCGTCGCCCCCTGTGGCAGCCGCCGCGCAGCCGGCCGCCACCGCGCAGACGCCGGCAGCCGCCACGCAGCCGGCGGCCACCGCGCAGACCCCCGCAGCCGCCGCCCAGGTTCCGGCAGCTGCCGCGCAGTCCCCCGCGGCTGGCGCCACCGCTCCGGCCATGGCCCCCATGATGGCGCAGACCCCCGGAAATGCCCCTGCCCCCGGCCAGCCCGGCAACAGTGAGTCACCTCTCATAGTCCCTCCCCTTCCAAACCACTGTTATAACCAGTATATCCATGCAGCATGTGAGCGTCCTGACTCTGGGTTCCCCCTGACAATGAGCCTGTGCAATTTCTACACCTGCTGTGAATCGTTCCACAAATAGCCGCTTGAGAGGCGCAAGTGGAGCTCAGTGTACAGTGCTGCATCGCGATGGTCAGTCCTTGTGATTGTTGAAGTTATCTGTAGGCTGAGAACTATTGTGGTGCTGTGCAGCGGTGATCAACAACAATAACAACAACAACAACCAAAACACCGCGGTCAACCCCACCTTCATCAACAACAACAGTGCGCTCCTTTCTCCTCAGTCACTCTGAAGTGCTCGCACCGGACCTAGTTCTTTGCTGCTTGTGACACTGCCCACCAAAGCCATGCAATCTCTCTTGCATCCTTCAGTTCCTGCTTCGATGACTGATGCATTCGCGTCAGTGTTGGTGGATTGTCTGGGCGCTGACATGAGTGTGTGTGTTTCCGGCAGACAACAACAACAACAACAACAACAACAACAACAACAACAACAACAACAACGCCCAGCCTGCCATCCTGCAGCCTGGTGCGTCATGCCCCTTTTAATACTGTTACACCGGTGTACCGCTGGATCACTATCCCGAGTCTGACAAGATTGTCACATTCCCTTCCCTCATGTGCAGAAGAATTTAATGGTTCATGCATGCGCTGCGTCCCTTGCAGACACCAGCCACACAGCACTCTATATCACAGCGTTTTTTTCATGTGATCGTGGATGATGCTGGCTGGTGCCGTGCATCCGCAAGCTTGCCGTGCGCTGAAATGCTCTCAACAGGATGGCACGACACACATTTGGGCTTCGTGAGTAAAATTTTGGGATGCATTACTAAAAGCCGTAGTCATCCCTCCATGCAGGTGCCACCTTCCAGCCGGGTCCGGGCGCGACCACTGCCGGCCCCGTAGTGACCGGAGGCGTGCTCGTTGCGGGCTCGGCCGGCGGCGGCGTGTCTGCAGGGGGTTCCCCTTCCCAGGGCGGATCCCCCGGATCCCCCGGTTCCCCCGGATCCCCCGGCCCCAACAACTGCCCCGTCACCAAGGAGTGCGTGCTCCCTTCCGACTGCCTTTTCACCTGGGTCCAAAATCGAATTCAAGCTTCACACATACACCCTGCGCCGGTCCTTGAACGGTGATTGGTGCACTCTGTCTTGGTGCCGAAATGCCCAAGGGAGCAGCTTTGTCAGGCAGCAGATTGACCTTTGGCAGAAAAGTGTCTTGCGCACACAGATCTGTTAATAGCCAAATCCGAGTCCTAGGGGCCATTGCCGGCATGCAGGAGAGTGAAAATAAAGATCAGGTTAGTCTCTTGCTGCAATGAAAGCGAGAGACTACCGTATTCTTTTTCACTTTCCCCCCTTTGTTCTTATGTTTGCTCAAGTAGTCTATTCGATCTAGTAATCTACTCGGGGGAACCTGCGGGTGGGGGGGGCTGATGTGTTGCTGTGTGCTGTGTGCAGCGGACTGACCATTACCGAGCAGTTTCTGTCGGAGAGGTGTGCGGCGCAATCTGCTCGCTACAACGGGCAGTACATCCAATCATCGCTGCTGCAGAACTCTGGCGGCAAGGCCGACAACGCCCTCATCTGCTGCACCGCCTGCCTCGCCTCCGTGAGTGCCTTTTCACCCCCTTGTAAAGACCTCTTCAATTGGGAGCTCCCTTTACTTAATCACCTGCGCAGAATTGCTGCACTTTGCAGACTTGCTGCACAGGAATTGGTTGGCTGGGGCTGCCCCCTTATAAAGACTTCCTCTCAAGGGAGCTCCCTTGACTGAATTACCTGCGCAAAATTGCTGCACTTTGCAGACTTGCTGGACCGCAATTGGTTGGCTAGGGCACCTTCCGCACTTTGCAAGTATCATTCCTCGATCTGAGGTCCTACTAAGTTCAGGCTGACATCACAGAATCATCACCAGAGATCTTCGGGGTTGATGAGTCGGACATGCAACCTTGACAGCCGGCAGGCTAAGCATTACAAAGCACTGCAGAACCACTGCAAACTGGATTGCTTGTTCTGAAACGTCAAGTATGGAGCTTGCTCTGGTAGAGTTGTACACTGCACCAGAGGCGGGTATTTCCATATTACAGGTGCCCCAGCACATCTTTATTTTTAAGGGGTTTAGGGGTTTATGATTAAGGGTTCTATATTTAGAGTTTAGGGTTCTGCCGGTTCTGAGACATGTTTTGGCTATGTGCGTAGTCCACTTGCACGGCGTGGAACTTCCAGGCCAGCGGCCAGGCAGCGTACGACGGCACCCCCTCTGGTGCGTGCAAGATTCACTCACATACAACGCATCCATAGTACTTACTTTCAGATGATCAGCGCCGTGATCTGCCTGCATGTCTTGCCAGTTTCTGGGGGCTCTGTATTGTGAGTGAGCTCGGCTGAGCAATCTTATCGTCCATAGGGCATGCACAAGAACCGGCCAAGCGCTGATCTTTCTTTGCTCAGATGATCCAAGAACTGGCTAGCGCCAACCTCTGCTGATGATGACATTCTTTGCAGTGAGGTGTGCACAGACACATGAGCTGTGTTTCAGATGGGCTGTGCACAATCGCAGGTGCCTGCCAGCTTGTGAGCGGAACCAAGGGCACCACTGACACTCTGGCCTCCGGCTCTGGACAGCCATTCATCGGCGGTGTCATTGCGCGCACCAACCCCTGAACACACCCTGGGTCCACCCCTTGACCGACACATAAAGAGGTGCGCCACTATTTGCACTGGGCTTCCAGATAGCTTGATTTGTGAGTAGCCGCTGCCTTGGTGGTTGATCCGAGTAGAAAACATCCCAAGGTATACTCTCCAACCGGTGATGTAGTATTTGGAAGGTACCGTAGAATGGTTGCATTCTTGCAGGAGGACGTTGTGGCTGCCTGATGGATATCCACAGCATGATAGTGGCAGTCCTGAGGTGTTTGTTGCAGCTTCAAACTAGCGGCAATGTTCAAAAGTTGGGCTGACAAGCTCTAACTTCCTGGTGTGCAGGACGAAGTATTGAGAAGACTAGTGGTGGAAGAATAAGATGCGCTGAAGGCACAAGCAAATGATCTTGCCATTGTTGCTGCACTGTCTGCATGTGCACAGCATGACTAAGGCTCTGGTCGGCTTGCAGCCACTGTCAGGACCTGAAGCGTCACTCTGTTCTGTTCTCTGCACAGTGTCTCACTTAGTAGTACTAAGTTAGTATGCGCTCCTTACAAAGTGGTCTAGCGCAGTAGCAACAATCTATTGTACAAAAAGGAAACCATTGTAAGTCCACTGAAGAGTTGGTCTATTACAGAACAGCAGAGCGCAGGCAATGTATCAGAAACATTGAGGCACTGTCTTGCAGATTCTCTTGTCCTCTTGACGCTACAGCCCTACAGAACTAGATGACACGCATGCAGTTCTTGAGTGCATTCATGCGTGGCTATCTAGTTCACATCCGTGGAAAGTAAATCCATGATCTCCTTCTGGACAGCCTCCAAATCTGGCATCTTGAACACCTGCACAAATTTGTACCCATTCAGTCAGCCCCAGGCATTGGACAGATGTTTTTGTGTGCACAGCGACAGCATTATTCCACAACAAGCCTTCAGAACACAGCCTGGCTCCATTGGAACGGCGGCAAGGGACCCTGATTCTCAGCACACATTGACCAGATATGACGCGAGGGACTCTATATCGAATCGAGTGCCCCAAATCGAGTGCCCCATAGACCGAGCCGAAACTGTCTTAGAGCATCCCTGCTTGTCAGGTAACATAAATTACCCAGATTGGAGGTGGTCATCTGAGGCCTTAGGTTCCAGAGAAACACAAGTACATAGTCCCCTGAGGGCTTCTTGTGAAGAGGTGAATGGTTGAAAAGCAGGTCCCATCAGTTAGCAGTTAGCAACAAGCAGCACCTGGCGGTCATAGGTGTAGAGGCCATTCACTTCGTCCTCCACATCTGTTATCTCTGTGTAGACGGCCCCGCTCAATCCAGAGCTGCTCTTGACCAAGTCCCTCACATGGTGGAGACCCCCGATGAACCGATCCTGCGCACCCACACATGCACTCAATTTTTAAATGTATTGATTGCTCGAGAAAAGGCGGTGACACATGTGCTGAGGGCGTAGTCATGCAGCCCTGCTGCAGCATCATGAGAGTGACTGACTGCCATTGCGGGTGCAGAACCCCACATGAACCCGCTTGCTCAGTAGTCACCCGGGGAAAGACAGTCACCCACTCTCTTGCAGCTCAAGAAAATCTGCAGCTGTGAAGGTTGCAATGGCACAAGTGATGAGAGAAAGGAGTCTGCAGCGCTCAATACAGACCGGCCGTGGCATTGTCATTGTGGCAGCCTCTCAATGGACATTTTGGTGTCCATTGATAACTTTAGATCATGATGGCAAGGCTTCAAAATGGTGGGCCGGGTTACCACGGAGGGTGAACATCGCAGGGAGCCAGACATGCAGCTTGTTGGCAGGCGCACACCGCACAAGCAACACTTCCCAGATACATCATGTGTGCACCTGCAGATTGGCGTTCGGCCAAGAAGGGGGCTGCATTGGGGTGTAAAACCAATGAGGAAGTGGGCTGCATGCATGCGTGCCTGGTACTGAGTGGCGTTGTCCATGAGCGGGTAGGCGGCGAAAACTTTGTCGCGGCTATCCACCCATGTGTGGCCCGTAGTGAACAAGCCGAGGCCGCCGTATTCCCCGGCAACGTTCGCGCGAGTCGAAGTTGCTCCCGAGGCCTTTGCGTCCGGATAATTGTGGTCGTCGCGCAAGTCCCCGACCTGCGCATGCATGAACCCTGGCAGTTATATCATTGTGCGCGGTTTATGTTCCTTGGGCCCTGGGCCAAGGGAGTGAGGACATTTGCTCAAGTAGACCTCAAAACCTGTGGAAAACCCTCTAGGTGGGGAGTTTAAGCCTGAAAATATGCACTGCAAGCCTCAGAACTGTGAGAGGTGCAAGAAGATCTTGCTGGAGCTGCGCAGCACGGTGACAATGACACATCGCCTCCGAAATTATGATCATTTGCACGCCGTGCTGAATTTCAAACTCAGTCCACCTCACACGAGTCACCACTGCTCCTGCACAGCTTTGTGTAAGCCAGAAAGGAGTGTTCGGGATACTTTGTTCCTTTCAAGGGAGAGAGAAAGAGGCCTCACGTAGCCCTTGTAGTGGTACATCCAGGGGCCCTTGTTGTTGAAATCCCCAAAGGCTGTCCTGTCCTGGGGGTCAATCCAGCCGGAGGCAGCGTCCCACAGTCGAGAAGGGTCGAATGACTTGCCAAGCTGCACCATCCGCTGGGTGTCAAACTGGCCCCAGCCCTCGTTGAAGACTGTGTAGATTCCCACCGATGGCGACGACACGTGCTCCTGTGATGCAAAGAATGAAATTCAGCAACTTGCTGACCAAAAATTGTTTTGACATATGTGGCAAGTGAGAGCATGCATGGCCTCAAAAGGGTTAGATAAACATCGAGGCAAGCAGTGAGTGTGTAGCAAACTGGCAAACTATGCCCAAGTCCAGCTGGCTATGCATTTCAGTTAAATGCCGGTTGCATTCAAAGTGCTCTGGCAGTCTCATCAGATCAGATCATCATTGTTTAAGGTCCACACTGGCATGCGCAACCCGGAAAAAACCTTTACGGCAGTGTATGCAAGAAGGCCTGTGGCGAAAGAATTGGCATGCATGCGGGGGTCAAGAGAGATGTGGAATATGTACCTCGACCATGCGACGCATTTCCAGCTCGAACTGGGCCTTCTCCCCTGCAGTCCGGTACTGCTCGCCCTCAGTGTAAGGCTTCTCCCAGAACATGGACACCGCGTCTTGCCATACCATCAGCCCAAGCCTGCGCATGCATCATTATGTGTAAGATTTTTGAACGCAAAAATAACAAAAGTAACAGCGCTTTTGAGGTGTAGCAAGAAGCCTGCATGAAAAAAAGGAAGCCCGCCCTTGCAGAAACGTTCACCGGTCACTAAGTCTCCTGCCAGGCAGCAGTAAGCTGCCCTGACGTGTGATCGGCTAATTACTAATCCCCATGTGATACGTTACTCACCACTCCAATTTGAGACGTTCATGCTTGGCATGATGCTGACCAGGTGAGGGGTGACCAAATCAAGTGCCAGTCATGACAGCAAACCCATCAGGTGAAGGCTGACTAACCCAAGCCTCAGTCATGATGACAAATTAATTGCTCACCTGTCGGCGTGGTAGTACCAGCGGTCTGACTCCACCTTGATGTGTTTCCGGACCATGTTCATGCCCAACGCCTTGATTGCCTCAAGGTCCCACGCCAGGGCCTCATCCGTGGCTGCTGTGTAGATGCCGTCTGGGTGGTAACCCTGCAGATGCATATTTTAGAGATTTTAATTTCATGCACACTACGTCAGCTTTGAGGGCATGGTGTGTGCTGCAGAGAAGCTGCAGGTAAATGCTGCCACAGTTCTAATCCTTGTTGGACTCAGCCAGATCCAAGCAAGATGCAATCTACCCGTGGGCATCGTGCTCAGTATTTGTACCGCCCCCGCCAGCCGGGGCCGAATGGAAAGGGTCCCCCCTTAATGACTTGCTGCATGACAGAGCCCCATGACAGTGTTCCTTCTGATGCTCTTTTGATATCCTTTTATAGTCCTACGCCTCGCATTGCCATACCATCTTGACCTCTCTATACAGGTTGATCAGGTTGGGAGGAAAAGGGTGTTTACCTGGTCCAGGGGTCCGAAGAAGACGAAGGGTTTGTTGTTAAGGTAGACGCGCAGTTCTCTTAAGTCACCCGCCTTGTCAAGGGACCATTTTCGCAGTCCGATGTAGCTCATCACCTCGTCATGATAGGTGCTGACCTGCTGCAGGCACCAAAGCACAACAGTCAGATCGAGGCGTGTGTATAGGCAAACATTCAAACCTCCATACATACTCCTGTTGTTCTGAGAGCGTCGCTCGTCAGAAATGGCACTCGCAAGAGACTTTGTGGTGTATGAATAGCAAGAAAAGATGCATCAATTGCCAACTTGCATGACCAGGGGACCAATTCCAGGGGACCAATGATTATACTCTTCATGATTCAAAGTCACCAGTCCCTTGACAGTACTGGGTCTCTATGAGCTTTGCATCCCCGTCCGGCAGTTGTGTCACACATCTTTGCTACAACCCAACAAAGATAAATCTTAGGCTGTGATGCCGCACCTGATTCACAACAGGCATGGTCTTGCGGCCGAAGCTCGAGGCGGATGGAGTTTGCAGGATCCTCACACGCACGTCGTACAGGAAAGGGTCTGCCACTCCCGCCCACAGACGCTGATTGGGGATTGTCACACTCAGAGGCCTGCCCACAATGCCCTGGGCCGAGGCAACCTGCAGCGGGGAACAGACATCAAGATCTTAGATCAAAATGATCAGACAGTTTGCAGTAATCCCATGCTGTCTGCAGTGCTCTGGCTGGTGGTGCAATTGCACGCAGCGTGCAAGGCAGCACTGTGGAGTACTGTTTTATGAGAAGAGGAGCTGCCAGCTACGATCAAGATCTAAACATTGCTGCATTTGACCGTCAAACGCAGGGCTAGTGACTAGGAGGGCAAGCAGGGAGACATGCAGTGCTTAACTTTCAGCCTGCTTTGCTCAAGGCAAGTGCTGCAAACGACATTTCTGTCGATGGTGCTCAACCTCAGTTTGCATTGCTCACAGCAATTGCTGCAAGCAAGATTCCTTTCCATCTGAGCAACCTTTTCCTTAGGTAAAGCACAGGGAGTGCATACCGCGGTGCCATTCTGAGGAATATACATGTCGATCTGCACAGTCAGGCCTTCCGCGGCCTTGCTCCCGTGGACTGTGACATTCAGCGATGAGCTGTCAATGTCCGGAACCATGTCGAGACGAGTCACGTACGCGGCAGGCACCTGCGCACATAATCACACATATAACATAATCACACTTGTCATCCACGCTACTCATCTGGTTCTGTGCCGGAGCTTTGAAAGCCGACGCAGAGCAGATAGCTCTTCGTCTGCAATGCTAGCACAGTCTAAGACTTGAGCTGCTCACATCCCCTACCAGGCATCTTGTATTTCTCTGGTCATGAGCAAACCGCATGACAGCGCACACTGCATGGGGCAAAAGTCTTGACAAACAGGTCTTGAATTGGGGAAGATGCATTACAAATTCGTTCAGGCAACAGGTCCCTTGCATCAAGGCGTATAAAATCCTACTTCAGTAGGGGTGACTGGTATTCGGACCCCCCTGGCAGCAGCAGGTCAAGGGGCGTAACAGAGGGGTTTATGCAATACAAGGTGTGTATTGGAAGGGTGGACCCACCGGCTCGAGCCACACAGTCTGCCAGATGCCAGAGCTGCCCTTGTAGAAGATGTCTCTGTCAGGCACGTAGTGACGCTGTTTTCCCGTGGGAATGTGCGCTGTCTCGGTCGGGTCATAGACCCTCACTATCAGCTCGTGGGTTCCGTTATTCCCCTTCTTCAGCGCCTCTGTGATGTCGTAGGAGAACTTGTCATACCTGCAGGAAGCCAGTGTCTTGAGTTAGTAATCTGACAGCGTTGCCCGTGTGCCTTCCTATTAATAATCCTTTCCAAGCTACATGCAAGGGGTCTTGCACAAAGGAGTCTTCAGTAACCCCTGCTTCTTGAACTGGAGCACTGATTTGAATGTCTGAATAGACACTTTTTAAGGATCTGGCTTTTGAATTCTGGCATACAGTATCCACTGCTTGCATATCACAGCCAGAGCTTCAAGCCATGCCCTTGTTCACATGCATTTATCTCAAACAACTGATCAGGCTCCTGATCTCATGATTACGGTATAAAATTTGCAGTTGAGAGGGGTAGGATGAACGCACCCGCCTTGGTGCTGGCCAAGCCTCTCACCATTCACCCAGACCTCCGCCTCCCAGTCGATGGCCTCAAAGTGCAGCAGCACGTTTGTGTTGTGTCCCAGAGCCCAGTCCTTGCCCACTTGGAAGCTGCGCCGGTACCACATCCTGAACACGCCAGTCTTATTGTGGTCCAAGATGCCTGCGCCAGCACACACACATCTGTCAGAGGACTGTTCTTCCAGGAGAATTCTGGGAGGGTAAACGTATTGACGTGTTCTGGGAGGCGGTACAAATACTGAGCACCGTGCCCACGGCTGATTGGGTCTTGCTTGGATCTGGCGAGTCCATCAAGGGGTAGGAGTACGGCAGCCTTTACTGCAGCTTGTCTGCGGACGCACCTTGCTTCTGGCAGGAAAAGCATGTAACAATAATAATAATAATACTAATAAAACGTATTGATTCTCATCGGCAGTGCATGGGGCCCAAAGGACTGGTATTGAGACCCCAAAAGGGTCATCCTTTACCACCTTTGTGCCTATTTAGACCTCACTGAATTTCCGCATCATGCCAGCCACTCATATGCGCATCCTGGCTTTTCTGTCATCTGAAGGATGCCTGTGTGACTGCCAGTCAAGGTGAGTGGCACCCAGAGAGCAGATGCATTTGGGATGCGGCTCTAGTGAAGGTTACAGGTGACTCACCAGACAGGTCACCCTCGAGTGGGTAGGGGACCACAACTGACCCCTCGAGTGTCCTGTTGACCGGCACCGGACCAGACTGCCACGAGCTGCAGACGGCACATACTGTTTAGTATTAGTAATACTGTATTACAAACCCAAATTATTGGTCATCGGTGCTGCAGGTAAGCACAAATATATCACACAGCAGATTAGTGATCATGCACTTGCTGCAGTCATAAATTCACAGAGCAGAACAAAAGCGCGCACGCTCTCTCGCACTGCAATAAACCAGTGCAAGGATGAACAAAAGGGCCACGGCAAGTTTCCTTCAAGTAAAACTTTCTGGAAGGCTGGAAAGGGGGTGAGGGCAGTTGACTCACTCTGCGCGTTCCCATTCCCAGATACCATTGAGGCTCTGGTATTCTGGGCGCATCAGCTGAGGCCGGGGGTATTCTGGGAGAGGGTTCTTGGGATCCACCATACAACTCCATGGAGTCGGCAGCCTGAACGGCTTGCATACGCCGTTGACCGCCTGTACGGCTGGGTTGCAGTCCTGCACCAGGGAAAAATCGGTTACCGGTCGGTTTTGATTGTCCGAAGTAATTGATAGACTCCGTGGTCGTCCCAGGTCAGCTCAATTTGCAAAGACGGACACATTGGATTCATCGCCGCAGACCAAGGAGCTTCGGCCACTCTGCCCAATTGCTGCTGGCACCCCGCCATTTGGGGCAGGAATCATCGGAGTCATCATAGGCAATGGTGCTCAATGAATGGATGCTTGACAACCATTGCTAAGTAAGCATAACAGAAGAACGTACGCATTTGGTTGGATCGGAAGCGGACGGCGCAGGAGCCGGTGCAACTTGATTGGCCGCCGCCAAGATGAAGAGGCAGGGCACGAGCGCGACCAGCATTGCTGCTGATGTGCCGATCCTGGCAGTTGCTACCATCTTATGCCTGCAAACAGTCATCAATGCGTCGCTGGCAACAGAGCTCTGGGCATTGGACAACCGACCCGACCAGTGATCTGTCTGGCAATATTTCGGTCCGCACAGCAAAAAACCCTTGTCAAAATCCTGTAAACAGAGTACCATGTGCATCATAGAAAGCTACACATGCTTTAATACCTGAAACATTGTCAAGTGCTTATATCAGGAAGACTCGCAGAGAGCATATTTGTGCAGATGGCGAGCGTTGGGCCGTACCTCGGCAGCGATCTTCACGTGAGTAAAACAGCCTCTCTTCAAGCTCTACCGCGAATTTCGTTATTCATGGCTGGGGTTGAAGTAAATGTGGCGTATTTGGTGCTGGCTGTCGCCGATCGAACTGCAGCGCGGAGGTGGTAGTGGCGTATGACCTTCTAGAAGATTATTACCATTCTACCCTTTTGAGGTTTCACATCCGGGGTCTAAAACTTGGCGGGCAACAAAAATTGAGATCAGGAAGGGGTAACAAGAATGAGGCCATAATAGTCTGGAGGGATTAGTCTTTTTACTGCATTACAACTGCCAGTGACTGGCTGCCAGCGCCACAATGGCAGCAGTACACGCGTATGAGCACAACTTGGTGCTTGCGAGTTGCTCCAATTGGAAAACGAAAAGGGATATTCCAAGGAAGCTCTTTGAGCGCACCATACCCCAAGCTCATCAAAATTACCGATGCACTGCAAAATGGCAACTTGCCATGGCACAGCTATGACCCCATGATCATAGCATAGCCGCTGGCAAAGCATCTCCTGCAGAACACCAATTGCAACAGGCATATCAAGGATCCTGCAAGAGCGCTGTCATCAACAAAGCAACTACAGGACCATTTCAGGTAAGAGCATCTAGATCTGTTCTACGCAGCTACAGTGCTACCGAACCAGCGAGATGCAGAGCCCATGCACAGCCTCTTTTGAGCTGTGCTAGTTTGACGTGCCGCATGAGTTTATCTGTGCTCTTTGGCACTACTAAATCGAAGGCACATCCCCCTCTCTCTCTATACCCCCCTCAAAACTCCTGCATGACTCCTTTGCTTGCTTGCGTCCTCACTCTTGTACAGGTGCCGGGTGCCGGTATTCGACAGAAGGGCACAGGGGATTTGTTTCCTTGTCCTCCAAAGCATATTGCACCGCACCTCACGCAGTCTCATAAGCACACATGCACATTCAGATGCACCTGCATGCAACCGTTGCAGCCAATGGCATCTAACTTCGCACTCTTCTTGAACACAAGAGCAACCTGTTCGCAAACAATGCTCTCCGAGTAAATCCAGTCATCCCGTTGTTTCATTCAATCCCTGACCACTCTCAGCAGTTTAAAATCAAGTTCCCCTCTAAAATTGTCTTGCTCCGCATCCATTCTATGTACAGCAGCTCTCTCTGGACCACAATTTTGCGTTTCGATTTGCCTGGGTTTCCTCACAGCTTGATACCTCCCTCAAATTTGTATTTCAAGCGCCCATGCTTTCAAAATTGCTGCACTCTGACGATGCGCAATAGACACTTGAAATGCTTCTCATACACCCCTCGTCTCTCGTGAGCGAGCAATCACATCTCCACTGCACCCTATTTAAGACTTGCCTGGTTGTTGCGAAGGGGAAGGGAATTTTTATTCCCTGTGGCTGCAAAATGCACCAACCTCTGCTGCCTTCTAAAGTCTTGGCAATGGCAAAAGTCTGCTGCTGCGGCCCCCCTCGCGCCGGCTTGAACTGGCTTGGTGCCAGATTATGGCCTGACGGCCGCCACGTTGCCGCGGTGAAGCTGCGGAGGAAGCTTCCCCACGTCGCTGTGCGGCTGCAGGCCCCTCTCGCGCGACCGCTGCACCACCTGCGGGAAGGTTACACTCTTTGCGTATGACTCACAAGGATGATGTCATTTGTGACTGCATGCGGGACACCTGTATCATGCGCTGCATGTGCCGACGAAGGGGTGAGCAATCATTGCATAAAGCTGCAATGCTTGCTCCGTCCAGAGGAGGCACATGCAGGGCATGCTGGCAGTCTTACGCAGCATAACTAGCACCTCGACAGCTCCAGCGTATGAATCAGCACAGTTTGAGGACTGAGTTGCCAGCGTCAGCATGCTGATGTTGAGATGGACACTTCTTTTCAGAGCGAGAGGAGCACGTAAGAAAATTGCAGCACAGAGAAAACAAGCTTGGAGTGTGCATGTGCATAAAATGGCTTGTTTCCTGAGAGTATCATACGTTTGGAATACATTCAGCGTTTGACAGTCTCCACCATTTGCAGCACAGGAGGACAGATATTGTGCATGCATGCAGGGAGCGCTGACCTGGCGCATGGCGGGTGCTGCGCGCTGGTAGGCGGCGTCGAAGTGGCGGTCAAAGTCGCCAAGCGAGAAGAAGTTGACGCCGCTCTTGGGCGACCGCACCACCGTTATGCGCCGCTCTCCTGCGCGCCAGAGAAGTCACATCAGGACAATACTGCTGACACCTAGAGAAATTTTGACGTAGCACATGACTTGCCCGCTGCACAGGATGCTGAGACTGCCTTCAGAAGGAACTACGTTGGCGTAAACTCGTCAAGACTTGCATGGCATAAATAGAGAAGCTCGCATTGCACAAAGCACTTGAAGAAACAATCCACACTCAGTAGCCAGGTATGTCTTTGCATTCCTTTCTTTCCTACCAAGCGCCTTCATGTGCAGCAGGTCAACCTAGAGCCTCAGGGTCGAGTCAGTCACAGATGCTGTTGTGTGTGAAGGAAGCATGAAGGAAGCATGCATCTAGGAGCAATCACTGTGTAAGAAACCCAAAAACAAAAGATATGGGGTTGAGGTTAGGTCAACATGATGACTCACCGGTGGCCTCCACGTCGTCGTTGCCGGAGAAGTTCGAGGAGCGCTGGATGAGGTGGATGAGCGCCGGGGGGACCCCTGACCCGCGCAGGGAACGCCTCTGCCGCCACGCGCCGAGACCAGTCCGGTCGACCAGGCCCCCGTCCCTGAACGGACCCCCCTCCTGCCCTGCGCACGCCACGTCAGCACAAATGCCATGTCAGCAAGGGTCTCTTCTTATTACCTTTCAACTGGATTGCACCAGCACAGCTTGAAGCAGAATAAATTCACAATTGAGTCAGAGGAGTCGTTGCATGCATGGGCGTATCAGCCCTGCACAGCAATAGTGCGCTCGCTAGACACGAGCAACCCCACAGCCTTCAGTGACATGTTGAAAACAACAATATCCACAATACTGACGATTCTGCTGTGACGTCATTATCGTCAAGAGTATACTGTTCGCACTGTTGATTATACCTTTTTAAGCGCCAGAGGTCCACGGGGCTTTTGAAGGCTGGGCACAACTTGTCAGCAAGGGGATTGGATCAGGGTGTTGGGGTGTTCACTTACCTGGCACATGCAGGGGCTCAAAGATGAATGGGATGGCCGCAGAGGCAGCCACTGCCTCTGGCAGGGGGCCGCTGTCAATCAGCCTGTAGCGCCCATCCGCGCTCACCACACCCACCGCAAACTCCTGCGCAGCGCCAGTGAACAATTATTGCCGCCATTGGAAAAAGGTTTGCACGGAGAAAGGCCCGCTTGATGGGAAAATGCTCAGTCGAGGGAAATGCTCACAACACGTGGCCTTCCCATTCCAGCGCGCCCTTTCATCAAAACGAAGCCTGCCATGGGCATTCAGATGCACAGATAGCGTGTAAGATCCCATATCATTGTCTTGGTGCCGACAGGATGCCAGGCTCTTTCTCTTGAGGCTTTCTAAGCTCCCCATGCCCACCTTGCTGTGATACAACAGATAGCATTGTGGGCAAGGGCCTCGAAAAGCATCAAGGCAAACAGCAAGCAGTCTTGAACTGTCCAGTCATGCCGCCACCCCACTCCTGCCGCAAGGGGCAGCTCCACACTCTTTTTATCATCCTTGTGAAGGGAGTCGTGATAGTATCTTGGTTAAGGCCTAAACCTCGTGACAGGGCTGTCACACTGCCGTGGTTGTCTTGAGGGCAAGTTTAACCCCTCTTAAGGGGCTTTCGCCTGGAAACTGCCAGTTTAGGGAAATTGTCACCTTTTCCAGGTCCTCGAACCTGGGCGGCAGCAGCTCTCGCAGCCGTTGCACGACGGCGTCGAGAGAAACGGCGCCACCCGCCCACGGCCGACAGCTGGGCCGCAGCAGGTTGATCGGCGCCACCCGCGACAGCTCAGCCGCCACCTGGACGCCACGCGTGCACCCATCAGACACTTGAGTTGGCCCCAATAATGGAAAGACGTCAAGATTCCTCAGACTTTGGTCAAGTCAGAAGTGATATGTGGCATTCAACCTTGTTGCAAAGTACCAAAGCCCTCTCTGGTGCGCAGGCATGCTTCTGCTTCTCCTCAAGCGCAGCTATCATAGATCCACTGGCCACAGCATTTAATCAATCCGTCAACATGCTTCTTAGAGCGGAGCAGATGGCTGGCAGGCTAGCATGTGATGACAGTCTTCCTGTTCCATCCTGCAGTAGGAAATGGACCAAGAATGTGAGACTACGCTGACCTAATCATGCATGGTGCAAAGCAGATCCACCCACCTGTTCCGGAGAGTACCCAGCGCAGTACAATGATCCAGTCAGCGCTCCCGCACTTGTGCCCATGACTCCGCCCACCGCCAGCCCAGCACTATCCACCGCCTTGAGAAAGCCAGAGTGGCTGGCAAAAGCCAAGAAGCCACTGGACAACACCACATCACATGTGTTGTCCGTCCACGACGACCAGTCCCCTGCGCGGCGCAGCGAAGTCAGATGATATGCTTCTGCAAAAATCAAGGTGAAAGTCGTGTTTCTGTGCTCAGCACTAAACGAGCGGCGTGCCAACACACCACCATCCAAGGCATCCGCAGATCTGGGCTTGGTCAAGAATCTGGGAAAGAGTTTTGCAGAACTGTTGCCAAGCCTTTGCAATGATGAAGTGTATGCCGGTAAGTATTGTTGCGATCACATGATCGCCAGCAAAAGCAAAGTAAAAGGTGTTGCAAGAAGAGAAAAGGGCAGGCAGTGCAGGAAAGCACCTGACCACAGGGGACAAAAGGGGGGAGCACAGTCAGGGCCGCACCTGTGCCTAGATATGGCAATGTTCTGCTCTTGTCAGCAAAGCAAGCAAACGTCGACCTCCTTCCACTTCCTGCAAAAGGGAAGATCTTCAGGGCCACACACACAGGGACTGTGCTCACGACTCTGAGAAAACCAATCATTCATGCAAAGGCAATGCCATGTCATCAGCATTGCCGCTGTTTATGCATCAAAATATATTCAAAGATAAGTACACGTCAGGCCACTGAGGCATCCCAGCATGTGGGCTGATCCGGAGGCTGCACAGGGGTTAAGGTCAATGCACGCGCGAAACTGAAGGGTTGAAAAGCCTCACCTGCTGCACATCGCTTTGAGGTTCCCGAGGACAGTGTCCAACCTGCTCCTAAGAAGGCTGGGGACCAGAGGGTGACAGCCTGCAGGACCACTTGAATGAAATTTGGCGTCGTGTGCTGATGCGAGCTCCTCTGCGGAGCGTTCCTAACGCTAGGCCGAGCAGGCTGTGTATTTAGACCTGCGGTCTTGCCCATGTTGAGGCCGTGTGCAGACGGCATGCCTAAAGCGCGCCAATCGCTTTGGAGCCGCACGCCAGACCTAACACCGCCACACCTGTGAAACTGCGCTATTCGAGTCACATATCTGCGCGGATAGGCTGTTTTAGCAATATCATAGGCAGCTCCGAGGGCGTTCTGACGTCCTACCTTGACACCACGCAACCGTTCCGGCAGGTCCGCGGCCTGCATCCAACGTGTCAGACGCTTTTGAACCGCCCAACGGCATCGACTCCAATGTTTTTGTTCCCTCACAAACCCTGCAATGCATGCAGGTGTTCCGGAATGCAATGGTGCACGAAAGTACTGGGAGCAACATGATGTTGTTCGGCGGCGTTCCTGCCTGATCCGAGAAAATGCTCAAAATAGCAAAGAAAGTGGTGTCGTAGTCTGAGCGCAGTATTAATGCCAACATGATCTCCTTAGTTTATCAGGGGATCATTCCAACCGCCCACGCCGGGCTGCAGGCGAGGAAGCTGCGGCTCAGTCTCCTGGCAGATCGGGGAGGGCCACCCCGGTCTGGGAACGGTGCAGGAGCCACAGCTACTGAGGAGTCCCATGAGACTGCGCATCAAGCTGTCGATGCCACGCCAGCGCCGCCCAGGAGGCCTGCACATCCCAAGACGTGCGCAACTTGTCTTTCGGTCGTGACAATGCTGATCCTTTGCAGGGTCTGCCTCGTTAAGTTCAAACCGCCACCGAAACGTCCGATATTTTACTTAAGAACCATCAAATGGATCGCAGGCCGCCGTGGTTCCCAACCTTATCGAAGGCCGTCGTCTGCACAGCCATTGCAGCTGCCCAGGCCCAACGGCTGTGGCAGAAGAGGAAGCAAGACAGCAGCAGTGACCAAGGCACCTCCAAAGTGAGTGCACCATTCTGCATCAATGCATGCCAGGCATGTGCAAGCTGCTGACCCCCTGACTGCATTGGAGTTTGGTGCAGTCTGCAGTACACCTGGACTACTCAAGAGTTCCTTGAGCAGGCAGGGCCGCTCAAGTAGTCTTGTTGTCCGGGCGCACTGGTCCCTGCAGCTCTGCACTGCTCCAAGATCAAAGTTAGAAGCATCAAGGTGCAAAGAACCAAATTCCTTGGTGTTTGCCAACACAGGCGGCAAGGACGCATGCGCAAAAGCCGGGATTGGCGGACTGCGCGCGGTGGCTGAGTAATGCTGAATCAGTTGCGGGGGGCGACGCGGAGGCGCTGTTTGCAGCTGCCGACACCAATAAGTAAGATGCGTCCCTTGATGCCCATCAATATTATCGAGGTTTTTCTGACTGCCCAGAATTCGGTGACTTTCATCAGGTGCATGCATGCCAGTGGTCGAGACGAGTTTGCAAAATTTTGAATGCTCAAGTGCCGCCCAACATCTACCTCGTATCAGCTTTGGCAGACAGTTTGTAACAGGCTGGGCACTTGCGCATTCCTTGTGGCCATCATGACGTCATCGTTGCGACTGCTGATGCCAATGGGCTCTTTGACATTATTGGCAGCAATGTCCCTTCGGTGATGTCTCATGGCCGGAAAGGGAGCACAAGCCGGCGGCCTGATCAGCTGCACAAGGAGGGCTCAGAACCCATTTAACATATTTCCTTCTTACTGCTCTATCGGGGTTGAAATGCTGTAATTAGCAATTTTCATTATGATGCGATTGAAAAAGTTGCTAGCAACAGCCTAATCCACCCCACGTGCACCTTGTCTCTGGCAGGAAACTGTGATTGTGATACTAATCCACCCCACGCAGGGACGGAAGGGTGGATCTGCTGGATCTCATGCGCGCGGCATACAAGTGGGCCCCGCTCGCCGATGACTCACCGGCCGCCGCCGATGACTCACTGGCCGCCGCGCGCGACTCAGCCCTCGACTTCTTCCTGCTCCTGGGTGCCGACCCAGTCAGGTGTGACCATATCCGAGTCGTCATATAGAATGCGCTGTGTATTGTGTTGTGGGACAAGGCATATTAGGAGTGTAGAGCCTGCTGCCCAGCGGCGTGCCGCAAGATGACTTTGTTATTCTGAGCTGTGACAGCTAGCCCCGTTATTGATGCATTAGCACAACTGCTGGCATCTGCAAAGGGGCAGCTTCAGGTAATTGTCTTGATGGTGGGAGGACAGGCAAATTGGGCTATATTGTTTCCCAAGTTTTTGATATTTACAACCCATAAACCCTATACCCTAAATATGTTTGAATCAATGGAGGGTGTGTGACTCTCATGCAGGGGTCTCGATCGGGAGCAGTTTGCCAAGTTTCTGCAGGCGTGGTGCCTGCAGGGCGGCTGGGGGCTCAAGGCCATCTCCCACGACCTGATCAGGCTCCTGCATGCACCAGACTACCTGCGCCAGGCAAAGGTGTGTCCTTGGCATTTTCAAGAGGCATTCATTCCCTTGAGCAACTTCACCATCTCACTGCCAAAGTACCCACCACTACCGGCAGTGCTTGTGTTTTGAGCTGCTCTCACATTTAAAACTTGTTCATGCATCTGCACTGGCTGCATTGTGGCTTGTTGTGTGGCATGCTGTAAAGTAGGCATTGGGTTTGGGTGTGTGTTGGCGGGGACAGAAACTCGGTAGAATATTCATTGGTCGTTTCAAGTTGTGGTGATGCAGGACGTGAATGTCGTGGGACTTTGCAAAGGCTGCTGCTTGCTCAGTGGTGCAAACCCCTTGCCACCATGTTGTGCTAACTCATCCCGCAAGCCAAACAAGCAATCCACAGCCGATGATGGAAGATTCCAGCGCTCTTGCAAGGTGCACGCTGCAATTGGCGCAGGTCCAAGCAGGGTGCATGAAATGCATGATGCTTGGCTCTTTGATCGTCGGGCAGTGGATTGTTTGCTGGTTTTTCGCGGATGCATTGCCAGCTTCGTCTTGGTCCCATTCACAAGATGGATTGCTTCTTGATACGATATTCAAAACTCAACACAAGACAAGGAGACAGCTGCGGGTATCCAGTCAGCTACGGCTGCAGACATGGCAGAGTAAATAAAACACCAAATTCAACTTAAAAGGCCCCATGTCCCTGCACCATTGCACACCTCAACCAGGGCGCAGGCTATTGCGCCAGAGAATTTGAACACAGGACAAGGAGACGGCTGCAAAAATCCAGTCAGCCATGGAGACACCGGCGGCATTGGCACAGTTAATTGAATACCAATCTTATGTCTGACTTTGAGTTTTAATTTGAACCCAGGACAAGGAGACGGCTGCAGAGATCCAGGCGGCCACGGCAACGACGGCGACCGTGGCAGAGTGGATGGAACGCCGTCGGCCTGAGCTGCTGTTCAGCCTGTGGGAAGGCTCCAAGCGCGCGGGCCGCGCCAGCCGCGAGCAGCTGTGCAACGCGCTGTTGTGGTGAGTCACCCCTCGAGTCATCAGCTGGAGTCAACAGGTCGCTTGCCTGGCGCGCTGGGCTCTGGGATAGGTGAAGTCAGGGTCTCTGGCTTTGGGGAAAGATAGAAATCACCTTGACCTCAGAGATACAGGTAATGCCCTCAAGAGGTAAGGTGATGTACTCTATCGCCCACGGGCCATGGACACCTGGTTCCGCCTTGCGACACTTTCTGTTATCAGACAAAAGAATTGCTATTTTAAGAGCTTCTGTTGAAATTTCAGAGAACCTTCCTCATTCAAGGTGGGTGTCACAGCAGGTGATGCTCCACAAATACTGCGCAGGTTCCTGGAGCATGTGAGTGATGACAGCGTACGCGCGGCCGGCGGCAGCAAGGAAGCTGCGCGAAGGTTCCTGGACGCCGAGCGGCGGCGGCCGCCGCCAGACTTGGCACAGGAGGACTTCCGCCACCTGGAGCACCGCGTTGCTGAGCTGGCGGGTCAGCTCACTCGCGGGGTCAGCGCCACAGCACTCTGCCTCACTCCTACACTAGTGCATGTCCTGATTAAATCCTTTGTGGCATGTCTGGAAAGATCCAGTGATCTGCCTGCTTGCCAACTTGAAGTGAAAGCAGGGAAATCTTCTGGGCTCACCAGATGTCACTCCCCCAATCAGAGGGCTGATGCCCATCCAAGGAGCATTCACCCCCGATATCAAACCCCCAATTTTATTTGCTTTGCGATAGGGCAACCAAGAGGCGGCAGTTGCTAAGCTTCATTTGAGTATACGTAGCCTGTAGTGCATTCGTGCAGCAGAACTAAGCAGCTTAGGTGTGCGTGGCAGGTGGATGACTACTTGATGACCCTGGCAGTGAATGGTGTCATGGGAGGGAACACGCAGGCAGGCGCCTCTGATGACATGGTGTTCAGGAGGGATCTCAAAGAGAAGGATTCTTTGAAGAGATGATGAAGATCCTGCCAGTGCTACCCAAAATTTGGGCCATGACTCCGATCAGCTGTATAGTGGTGAAGTGAGAATTGCTAGCGTGCTTTTGCAGTGCTCAGCATGTTTTGAGTGCCCGCCATGCAAGCAATTACAGCAGCAGACTCCCTCAAAAGTCCAACCACAGCCTGATATATATTGCCTGAACTCAGCAGTGTTCCAGTGTTTGCTGGGCTGGTTAGCGCTGTCAACAATTTGTTCAAAGTGCCATGCATGCAAAAAAGTCTGGGTTAAGAGCTAAAATTTGAGATCTAGGTGCCGGTGTTATAAGGCTACCCAAGATGGTACCCTCGAGTCTGCAGTGAGTATAGGCCTTAGCATGCAGCAAAGTGCTCCCAATGGTTCCCACTGGGGGGCCCACTGACGTGATCTGACAATGTCGCTCAGTTAGGTTCCGTAACGACTATGTAACCGGATCTCAGCTTCCCCTCTTGCTTCCTCTTCCAATTGTGGCAATTAAAAAGAGAAGCGAACAAGTCAATCTAGACATCCTTGTGAAAGATTTGATCAAACAGTCGCACTATCTCTAAAAGTCAGGCCTGAATCTTGTCAGATCAACTCGACATTTCGGTCTTGGCTCCACCAGAATGGCATCGTCCCTCGATAGTGTCTCCACAAAAGATTGCGTTGTTATCATAGGAGGGGGTTTTGGGGGGCTGGCAGCGGCAGTTGCCTTGCACAAGGTAAAACATTGCCTGTTCCCTTTATGCATCCTCTTTTTTCGGGTGTAAAAGTCAATGAGCTATTGCAAATAGACTTGCGTATGGCGATTTGGGTAATTCTGAGCCCGTAACACACCTTGCACAGGTTGGCGTGCCCTCCATAGTGCTCGAGAAGTCACGGCATGCGCGCTCGGAAGGCTTCTCCATCGGCACGTTCACGAACGGATGGAGGGCACTGGACGAGCTGGGCATCGGCGACGCGCTACGTTCGGCACATCTAAGGCTTGAAAGGTACCTTCCTTCGGCCTTGGCTATCTGCATGCTCCACATACAAAATGTCTAACTTTGCAAGCATCTTGCAGACTTGTGAGTGCGCGCCCAATACCTTAAATGGGGCTGAAAAGGTCTTTGCTGCAGCTTCACGTTCTGCAGTTCAAGCGGAGGAGTGCTTACCAAGTTTGAGATCAAGGACTGCCCCCCACCTCCCTACCGCCCAGACCATGAGCTAAGGGTGGTTATGCGAGAGGCCATTCCACGGCTCCTCACAGAACAGCTGCCACCTGGCACTGTCCACTTCGACGCCGGTGTCACCGATGTGACTACAACACCCACAGGTAACAGAGCCTTGGCGTTTTCACATGCAGCAACCCAGCAGGCATTTATGTCAGAGAATTTGAGGCCGAGGCAGGACAACACTGCCAAACTTCATCAAGCTTTGTACCGCTGTAGAGCTGCGTCTTCAATCTGTGCTCTGATTGGTGAGGCATGCTTGGCAAGTTTCAGAATGACACATCACTGCTTTGTCATTGTGAGCAATGCGCTTCCATACTTAGTTGTGGGTGTAGGCCACGGCTGGCGGGGGGCGGTATAAAAACTGAGCACCGTGCCCACGGTTGATTGGGTCTTACTTGGATCTTGCGAGTCCAACAAGGGGTAGGATTGTGGCAGCCTTTAACTGCAGCTTGTCTGCAGGACGTACCTTGCCTTTTGGCAGGTGAAGCGTGTAATATCAATAATATATACTTAAGTTGTGGGTGGTGTCACCGGCTTGTCAAGTGCTTGATCTTGCTGCACCATAGTGTGACGCAGCCTTTCCATTGCAGCATAAATACGCATGTGCCAAAATGTGTCAGAAAGTGCTTCAGCTATACAAAAGTACCTTGGATGCAAGCATCGGTATGGGGAGATACTCTCTGGCAATGCTAGCAATTGACATTGTTTGGGAATGCCCTTGTAATGTTTCCGCAGGTGCTGAGGTCACTCTGGAAAGTGGGCGGAAGCTGCAGTGCAATTTTGCAGTGCTTGCGGATGGAGTCCACAGCAGGGTGGCTGCCAAATTGCACAAGGCCAAGCTGGAGTTCATGAATGACTACGGCTGGAGGTGCGACCCCTTCAAAGCGTCTCTTTCAAGTTTCTCTTTCTTTTTATTGTATCGGTATGCTGTGGCCTTTCCTCCACCAGGTTCCACTTATTAAATAATAACATTAACTATAACCATAACCATAATAATAGCAGTAGTAGTAGCAGTAGCAGTAGCAGTAGCAGCAGCAGCAGCAGCAGCAGTAGCAGTAGCAGTAGCAGTAGCAGTAGCAGTAGCAGTAGCAGTAGCAGTAGCAGTA